>OLQJ01000840.1_pt1 | contig 13184 bp, 5 predicted proteins | sample 1673231 | NCBI WGS metagenome assembly OLQJ01 (sample SAMEA3136769, study PRJEB25190) | human gut metagenome | biome: human gut; feature: human-associated habitat; material: faeces | place: Austria | collected 2013
AAGGAAAAAGCAGATCAGCCGACAGCGCCATATGAGGAAGAAACGAGAACACCTCAGATGCTGAATGTCGATCAGCAGGAAGAAGTGGCAGGAACAATCACTCTGAAAAAAGACGGAACACCGGAATATGGAGAAGTTGCTTTTTCGACAGAACAGACAATGGTTCGTTATCGTTTGAATATCGAGGAAGACGGGCAGTATTACTTTGGTTTAATTAAAGATTGGAATGTAAGTGCGTATGTTTCTCTTTTTGAAAGAACAGATGAGGGAGACAACTATTTGTCAAATGAATCTTACAGCTATGAGCTTCGTAAAGATGGAAATTATTATTTAGAGATAGAAAAATCTTCGGAAGAAGCGTTGGAAACTTTAAAGTGGTATGCCGGAAAAGTAAGAGATATTAAACCGGGAGAATTTGAAGCGGAATTAAGCGAAAATGTAGAAGAGATTTTTTACAATCTGACAGTGGATGAGACGGGATGGTATCGCTTTAGCTATGACGCATTGTCAATGAGCGTGAGAGATAAAGAGACCGGCGAATATATTTCTTCGTGGTCGTTCTGTAAATTAGAACAGGGTCATACTTATTATGTCGGTGTAAATAATAGAAATACAACTGGGGTGTTATCAAATAAATGGAGTGTGAAAAAAGGAAAAGCGATTCCGGTAGAGTTGGGACAAGTTTATCGGAATGAGAACTTAAAAGAGATTTATTATGTGTTCGTGCCGGAAACGACAGGGAAATATGTCGTAAAAGAAAGATCAACTATTTATGATGAAAATTGGAAAGAAATCGAACGTAAATCCGACGTTGCCGCTGTACAAATGGAGGCGGGAAAAACTTATTACATTACAGTGGAAGCTCGATATTGGAGTATCCAAAAATATGTGGCAAGCGAACAGGAAGCAATAGCGGTACAGGCGGGAAAAACATATACAGCGTCTCTCGAAGAAGAGAGATATGTTAATTATACGTTTACCCCGGACGGGACGGCAGTTTATAGGTTCAAGTCTCAGCAGGATAAGATGAATCTGAGCATGAAAGAATCTGATAAGATAATTGGGTTCGGTAATAGCAGTGGAAAAATTAATTTTTTTGCTTTGCTTGAAAAGGGAAAGACATATGAATTTTCAATAGGAGGAGATGGTTCAAGAGAGGTTCAGTGGAGCATTACAAAGGCATCTGTAAAAGCTGTTGAAGAAGGAACTGAGTATACAACGACAGAAGAGGAAACTCCAGTATATGATTTCGTTCCAAGTAAGTCAGGAGAATATATGTTTTCTTCAAAAGATGGAGGAACAGGAAAAGTATACAGCTCCGATTGGAAAGAAATAGACGGATACTGGTATAACGGAGCTGTTGAATTTGGTGTGAAAGTTTCATTGGAACAGGGAAAAACATATCATTTGGGCATTGCGTTATCAGATAAAGAAGCAAAATGGAAGATCGAGCAAGTAAAAGAGTCATCGGATTATACATATCGTGTGCTGTCTGATAATACAGTAGAAATTTTGAAATATTCCGGTGCAGAGAGCAATGTAACAGTGCCTGATAAGATTGATAATAAAGTAGTTAAATGTGTCGGTTACGGAGCGTTTGCAGAGAATGAAAATATTGTCGGTGTAACGATTCCGGCGCAGGTTACAGATTTACAGTACGGCGTATTTGCGTCATGTGCAAATTTGGAAACAGTTACATTTAAGGCAGGAAGCAAATTACAGAAAATTGCGGCAAGGGCATTTGAAAATTGTTCAAAGCTTCAGTCGATCAGCCTGCCTGACAGTGTTCAGACAATCGAAGAAAAAGGATTTGCTTATTGTAAAAATCTTGGAACAGTTGATCTCGGAAATGGATTAAAAGAGATTGATAACTATACATTTTACCATTCGGGAGTGACACGAATTCGTATTCCTGACAGCACGACAGAGGTTGGTAAGTGTGCGTTTGCTGGGTGTTCTTTGGATAATGTTATTCTCGGAAGCGGTTTGAAAGGCATTGAAGAAAGCGTATTTTCTGGCTGCGGTAATTTGAAACAGATTGAGATACCGGATAATATTACGTATATTTCGGATAGAGCATTTAGCTATGCAGGACTGACGTCTGTTGAGATACCGGATTCAGTGACCAGTATCGGAGAAGAGGCGTTTTACGGTTGTGGATCATTGAAAAAAGCGGTAATCGGAAATAATCTTGCTTATGTAGCGTATAGCGCATTTTATTCATGTGCTCTGACGGAGATTATGTGGGGAGGCAAGATTGAGAAAATAGGAAAATCGGCTTTTGCCCAGAATAAAAATCTTACGACAGTTTCGATTCCAAACAGCGTAACAGAGATCGAGTACGGGGCGTTTGCAGGATGTGAGAATCTGAGCGATATCGAAATTCCTGATTCGGTCGAGGCAATCGGTGGTTTTGCATTTGAAAGTGATATAAATCCAGGAAATACTGCATGGTATGACGCGCAAGCTGACGGAGATGTATATGCAGGAAAAGTTTACTACAAATATAAAGGAGAAGTACCGACGGATACAGTAGTCACGATCAAAGACGGTACAAAAGGTATCGCAGGATATGCATTTTATATGCAGAGAAATTTGAAAGAAGTTGTGATTCCTGATAGTGTTAATAATATCGGAGAAGCGGCGTTCATGGACTGCATATCTTTGAAGAATGTTACAATTCCTGACAGTGTCAATAATATCGGAGAAGTGGCGTTTATGGGATGTGAATCTTTGAAGACAGTCACAATCCCCGAATCTGTAAAAGTGATCGGAAGAGAGGCTTTAGGATATTTGTCGAGCAAGCAATATGAGCAGGGATATAAGGTAGAAGGATTTACAATCCGGGGAGTAGCAGGATCGGCTGCGGAGAAGTACGCAAAAGAAAACGGATTTACGTTCGAGGCGATGAAGCCGGATTATATAAAAGGTGATTCAGATTCGGACGGAAAAGTGACGATCTCAGACGTTCGTACTACTTTGAGGTATGTATGTCAGAAGGTTGAGTTGGACGAGGAGCAGAAACTTGCCGCAGATGTGGAAAAGGACGGAGTTATAAACATTAAAGATTTAAGGAAAGTATTGAGATTTGTATGTAACAAAATAGAAGAACTGTAAAAGCGATTGAAAGAGATTCAATTATACAGACTGCCGCTTGCGATTTTATATGCAAGCGGCAGTTTTGTTATAGAAAATAAATGAAAGGAGAGACGCGTATGATCACAAAATTTGAGAGAAAAGTGATCGCAGGACTTACAGCTTTTCTGATGTGCCTGTCGATGGTGTTAGCAGTTCCGGTTTCTGTAAATGCAGAGGCAGAACAGACGCAGGATGAAGCGGTAAGTGGTGCAAAGCAAGAGGAGACAGTGAGTGATGTGCAGATGCAGGATGAAACTGTAAATGATGCACAGCAAGACGTAACTACGGGAGAGGAAGTTGAAGAAGGTGCGGCCGGAGATATACAGAAATTGCCGGGGATGAGCGCAGAAAGCATAGATGCAATGCTGAATACAACGTCACAAGAAGATGTGATAGGAAGTATTACTCTCAAGAAAGACGGCACGGAAGAATCCGGTTCGATTATGCTGCAGGAAGATCAGACATCTGTTCGTTATCAGTTGAATGTTGAAGAAGACGGGCAATATTATATTACGGCAACAGGTGATAATTATTGGAGTACGTATGCGAGCATTACGGAAGAAACCGAAGACGGAACACAAGATGTGGAGATTATCAATTCACGAGTTGAACTTCGTAAAGCAGGAACATATTATTTGGAATTATCAGATTATTCATCAGAATCTCAAAAAATTATAAAATGGAAAGCCGGAAAAGTCAAAGATATTACCCCCGGAGAATTTGATATAGAGTTAAATGAGGAGAAGCCTGAGGCGTACTATAGATTGACAGTGGATGAATCCGGGGTTTATTATGTGCGTTCTGTAAAGGGGATGTCAGTTAAGATAAGAGACACACAGACAGGAAATGAAATTTTATCTTCATCGTCTTTTTATAAATTAAAAAAAGAGAATGTTTATGAGATTACACTCGGAAGATACAGTTGGGAAAACGCTTCAGGAAAATGGGGAATTCTGAAAGGAATCGAAAAAGAAGTAGAGTGTGACAAAGTGTATATTAATGAGACAGATGGCGTTTACTATAAGTTCGTTCCGAAAACGACAGGATATTATAGTGTAGAAGGCGGTTTTTATGACGAAGAGTGGAATCAGATTTATTCCGAAGAAATGCTTGCCGGGAATGCGTATTATTTAGCGCCGTATGGAAGATATTGGTGTATTAAACAGTCTGAATATACTCCGATTGATCCGGGTGGTTCTGGTGGAAAAGTACAGGTCAAAGTAGGCGAGACGTATACTCATGATATGAGAAAAGGCGGTTTTTATGAGTTTATACCGGAAGAAACGGCAAGTTATCATTTCCGCTCTAATGAAAATGTGAAACTGGAAGTTAAAGAGAGGATATTCGAGATAAACGGTATCGGAACTTTAGAAGGCAAAGTTGACTATTCAGTAGTTATGAGAGCCGGATCTGTATATTGGATACATTTGTACGAGATGGATGCAGCAACAGTTACATGGACGATTGAAAAAACAAAAACAAAAACTGCGGTGACAGGAACAAAATATACTGCTGTAAAAGGCGGATCAGACACATATGATTTTGTACCAAGTAAATCCGGAGATTATTCTGTTTCTTTTAACGGAAAAGGCGGAGTTTTAGTATATGATGACGCATGGAATGAGATAAAAAAATATTATCCTGAAGAAGCAGACGGAAGCCGTGTTGTTCTTTCGCTGGAACAGGGAAAAACGTATCACTTTGCTGTTGCAGCATTAGAGAAAGATATGCAATGGGAAATCGAATCAGCTAAAACAAAAAACGGATTCGTATACACAAATTTAGCTGATAATACAGTAGAGATTTTGAAATATACAGGAACGGAAAGTAATGTAACAATACCGGATAAGATTGACAATAAAGTCGTAAAAACTCTTGGAGCTGAATCATTTACAGAGAATGAGACGGTAGTAGGAGTTACGATTCCGGCACAAGTTACGAATCTGCAGTACGGAGCGTTTGCATCATGTACGAATTTGAAGAAAGTAACTTTCGCACAAGGCAGTCAACTGAAAAAAATCAAAGAAGAAACATTTGAACACTGTCAAAAGTTAGAAGAAATACATATTCCCGACAGTGTTACACAAATAGAGAAGGGAGCGTTTTATTATTGTCGGTCTTTGAGCAAGTTAACGCTAGGGAAGAAGCTTGAGGTAATTGATAACAACGCCTTTGAAGGCTGCAGCAGTCTGAAACAGATTGAAATTCCTGATTCTGTGGAAAGTATCGGAGAGGGAGCATTTACATATTGCACTTCTCTTGAACATGTGACGATTGGAAATAAACTGGCATATGTAGCGAAAAGTGCATTTTCATGGTGTAACCTGACGGAAATTACATGGGGAGACGGAATTGCAAAAATCGGAGACAGTGCGTTTGCTTGTAACCAAAAACTTACGACGGTTTCGATTCCTGATACAGTAACGGAACTTGAATACAAAGCGTTTGCCGGATGTGTAGAGTTAAGTGATATTGAAATTCCTGATTCGGTAGAAGCAATCGGAGGCTATGCATTTGAGAAGTGGGATATATATAATGAAGGTGGGGACACTGCATGGTATGACGCACAGGCTGACGGTGATGTGTATGCCGGAAAAGTTTACTACAAATATAAAGGAACAATCGCAGAAGGCGGTACTGTCAATCTGAAAGCCGGTACGAAAGGAATCGCAGGATATGCGTTCCTTGATCAGATAAATCTGACAGGAATTGAAATTCCTGATAGTGTAACGAATATCGGCGATTATGCATTTGTCGGATGTGAAAAATTAAACAAAGTGACTGTCCCTGCTTCTGTAACAAAAATCGGAGAGAAAGCTCTTGGATATTTGACGTCGGGAAAGGGAGGACAGGCTTATAAGTTAGAAGGCTTTACGATCCGGGGAGTAGCCGGTTCAGCTGCAGAGAAGTATGCGAAAGAAAACGAATTTAATTTTGAGGCGTATACTCCTGAGTATATTAGAGGAGATGTGGATGCCGACAGAAAAGTTAGTATCGGAGACGTCCGTATGACATTGCGGAGCATCTGTAAGAAGGCGGAATTGAACGGAACACAGAAGCTTGCGGCAGATGTGGAAAAAGACGGAACAGTAGATATAAAAGACTTGCGGAAGATTTTAAGATATGTCTGCGGTAAAATTGAATATTTGTAAAGCATATTATTAAGTGTATTGTTAAACGCATTTTGTGAGTGAATCTCAAAAGTGTAAGAATGGGAAGAACCCTGCTTTGCCGAAAGGCGGAGCGGGGTTCTTCTTATACTGCGATCATCCGTGAATGTGAGCGCTGACGATATCTCCGCGATAACTATTCTGTGGATGCCAGTGATATCTGCGGCGATAACTATTCTGTGGATGCCAGTGATATCTGCGGCGATAACTATTCTGTGACTGTCGGCGATATATGTTGTGGTAATTATTCTGTAAATGTCTGTGATATATGTTGCGGTAATTATTCTGTAAATGCAAGTAATATGTGATGCAGTGATCTGTGCAGATACGGCAGATATTCTTCCATACTGACAGGCTGGCTGTTATGGATACAGTTATAACTTGTAGAGCCGATCAGTTCTATCATCGTGAATAGAAGCAGTTCCGGAGCAGGGCAGTTTACATTGTATTTTTTCAAAGCGGTCATGTAGTGATCGTAGAATTGGCTGGAGAAAGAAGGATCTCCGTTTGTAAAGACACTTTTAAATATCCCCCATGATAAGTTTTTGGCAATAAACTCCATGAAGAAGTGGTTTTTTTGAAATCGTTCGATAATGTAGTCCGTAGTAAAGAGCAGTTCATCCTCAAAACTGCTCACATTTGCTTTTTCAAGAGCGCGGTGTGCATCGTCAAAAAGTTGATTTGCCTTATATACGATGAGTTTGTCACGCAGATCGTATTTATCCTTGAAATACAGGTAAAAAGTTCCTTTTGCAAGGCCGGCCTGTTGGACAATATCAGAAATTGTTGTTTTGGCAAATCCTTTTCCTGTGAAAAGATGAAAGGCAGTTTCGAGAAGTGTGCTCTCTTTCTGCTTTTTATTATCATCAACTTTGCTCATAATAGATCCCCTCTTATTTTTGATGCTTAATCTTTTGTTATTTTTCCTATATTATGAATTGTTTTATTGAGAAAGTCAATAAAATGACTAAAATTCATTTTTATCGCTGAAAAATATTGACTATTAGTCATTTTTGGAATATATTGTGTATTATACAAAAAATAAGGAGATGATTTCAGTGGTCAAAGCAGGCAAGTGGATTGCAAAGCATCGGGTGTTGATCTTGATTGTCAGCGCGCTGCTTATGATTCCGTCTTTTTTCGGAATCGTGAATACGAGGGTCAACTATGATCTGCTCAGCTATCTGCCTGAACATCTTGAAACCGTGAAGGGGCAGGATATTTTGGTAGATGAATATGGCATGGGAGCGTTTTCCATGGTCGTAGTAGAAGATATGGAACTAAAGGATGTACAGAAGCTGGAAGAAAAGTTCAGCGAAGTACCGCATGTAAAAGATGTGTTATGGTACGATGATGCCGCAGATATCAGTCTTCCCGTCGAGATGCTGCCGAAGGATATAAGGGAAGCCTTTTTCAAAGGAGAAGCAACGATGATGTTGGCTCTTTTTGATAATACGACATCTTCGGACGAGGCAATGGATGCGGTGACACAGATGAGGCAGATTGCAGATAAGCAATGCTTTATAAGCGGAATGACAGGTGTTGTTACAGATATTAAAAATCTTTGCCTGCATGAGCTCCCGATTTATGTGGTGATCGCAGTACTCTGCTGTCTTTTGATATTGGAACTGACGTCCACGTCGTTTCTTGTACCGATCTTGTTTTTGATAAGTATCGGAGCGGCGATTGTATATAATCTCGGAAGCAATATCTTTTTGGGAGAAACGTCCTATATTACGAAAGCGCTGACTGCGATTTTACAGTTAGGCGTAACGATGGATTATTCCATTTTCCTTTTGAATAGTTATGAGGAAAATAAGAAACGGTTTCCGGGAGAAAAAGAACGGGCGATGGGGCATGCGATCACGAATACGTTTAAGTCGGTTGTCGGAAGTTCGGTGACAACGATCGCAGGCTTCGCGGCGTTGTGCGCCATGACGTTTACACTTGGAAGAGATCTCGGAATCGTAATGGCAAAAGGTGTTGTTATGGGAGTGCTCTGTTGTGTGACGCTGCTTCCTTCACTTGTTCTTGTATTTGACAAATGGATAGAAAAAACAACGCATAGACCACTGTTTTCTAATATGAATAAACCGTCAGAGTTTATTACGAAACATTATGCTGTCTGGATCGTTTTGTTCCTTGTCCTTTTGTTCCCTGCAATTTACGGAAACAACCATACGAAGATCTATTATAATATCGCTCAGTCTCTTCCGGGATCGCTTGACAGTAATGTGGCGAATGAAAAACTGGAAAAGGATTTTGAAATGGGAAACATGCATATGATCCTCATGGATAAAAATATGGATGGTGTGCAGAAACAGAAAATGCTCGATCAGGTTGATGAAGTTGACGGTGTAAAATGGACGATCAGCATGAACTCTTTGATAGGTCCGTCCGTGCCGGATTCGATGATCCCGGACGATATTAAGAGTATGTTGAAAAGCGATCACTATGAGCTGGCATTTATTTGTTCGGAATATGCATCTGCAACAGATCAGGTAAATACACAGATCGCACAGATCGACGATATTGTGAAATCATATGACGATGACGCTATGGTGATCGGGGAAGCGCCTTTGATGAAAGACCTTCAGGATGTAACGGATGTAGACCTTACAATGGTCAATGTTCTTTCGATGGCGGCGATCTTTCTGATCATTATGATCGTATTTAAGTCAATTTCCCTTCCGGTTATTCTTGTATCGGTTATCGAGTTTGCAATAGCGGTCAACATGGCGTTTCCATATTATATGGGAACGGAACTTCCGTTTGTGGCAAGTATTGTGATCGGAACGATTCAGCTTGGAGCGACTGTTGACTATGCGATCTTGATGACGAGCCGTTATCAGAAAGAACGCGGACGCGGAAGGTCGAAAAAAGAAGCGATCGCGATCGCTCATAAAACAAGCATGCCGTCAATTATCAGCAGCGGTTTAAGTTTCTTTGCGGCGACGTTCGGAGTGGCGTGCTACTCTAAAGTAGACATGATCGGTTCTATATGTACATTGTTGGCAAGGGGAGCGATCATCAGTATGATCGTAGTTATACTTGTACTTCCGGCGATGTTTATGATATTTGATAAAATTATCTGTAAGACATCGATTGGATTTCTCGGAGAAAAGGCGAAGAAAACGGCGCAATAAAAAGTAATGGAAACAAAAAGTAAAACTATGAATGTCGGGAAAGGATGTTGGCAGTTATGAATAAAAACAGAAGAATGAAACATGTAGTAGCGGCTTCACTGGCTTTCGGAGCGGCGGCGCTTACCGGATTCGGACAGATCGCTCCGGCAGCAGTATATGCGGCAGAGCAGACGTAAACTGTGAAAACAGAAAGTACAAAAAGCGGAGAACAGGCAGACGAAGGCCTGTTTAAAGAAGAAACGGTTTATGTCAATGCAGATGCAAACGGAGCGGTAAAACTTATAACAGTTTCGGATTGGCTGAAAAATGCGGGAACGACAGAAAGTTTAAAAGATGTCAGCGAACTTGACGGTATTAAAAATATTAAAGGAGAAGAAACCTTTTCGGAGTCGGGCGATAATCTGACGTGGGATACAAACGGCGCAGATATTTATTATCAGGGAACGACTGAAAAAGAACTTCCGGTTTCCGTGAAACTGACCTATTATCTGGATGGAAAGAAAATCAGTCCTTCAGAGCTGAAAGGAAAAAGCGGACATCTGAAGATCAAAATTGATTATACAAATAACACAAAGAAATCGGTGAATGTAAGCGGAAAATCCGAAGAACTAAGCAGTCCGTTTGTAATGATGACAGGAATGATACTTCCGAATGAGACGTTTAGCAATGTGGCGATCGACAACGGAAAAGTAGTGTCAGACGGGAATAGAAATATCGTACTTGGATTTGCTGTTCCGGGTATGAAAGAAAGTCTGGGAATGAATGATTTCTCGCAGTCGTCTTCGCAGGTATCGCTTCCTGAAAGTCTTGAGATAAGCGCGGACGTAACGGATTTTACGATGTCCTCTACTTATACGGTCGCATTGTCCGATATTTTGGAAGATTTGAATGTGAAAGAAATCGTTGATTACAGTTCTTTGCAAAGCGCTCTTGATGAGCTGGAAAATGCGGCGTTGGAACTGGTAAGCGGAACAGATACGTTGTCTTCCGGGGCGGCGCAGCTTTCTTCCGGCGCGGCAGAATTAGAAGACGGCATCAAGAAATATACAGATGGAACGGATACGTTGGCAAATGGAGTTGTATCTTATGTAAATGGGGAACAACAGTTAGCAGACGGCGCAAAAAGCCTTACGGAATTGAGCGCAGGCTTATCCCAGGTTCAGTCAGCAGTGAGTCAGCTTAGCGCAGCCACAGACGGAAGTTTGACAAGCGTGAATGAGAAAGATATTAAGGCAGGAGCGCAGAAATTGGCAGACGGAACGCAGCAGCTTGTACAGGTTCTCGGAACAGAGGCTGTTCAGGCTGTGATGCAGCAGGTGACAAGTATGATCGAGATGGGAAAGGCGCTCATTGAGGAAACGAAAGGGCTGGAAACAAGTCTGCAAAACGGAATCGTAACCCCGGTTCAGGATCTTGCGGCGCAGGCACAGGCAATTTCAGGAGAGCTTCAGAAAATTTCAGATTTGCAGACGAATCTTACAAATGCATGTACTGCCGTAAATACTGCGGTAAACGAAAATAATGCTGTTATTGATGCCGATAATGGACAGATTGCGGCGAATAACGAAAAGATTACGTCAGCTAAGACGAAAGCCATCTCAAGTTCACAGACGATTCAACAGGCGGTAGATTCCCTGACGGCGAAGAGAAATGAAATCGCACAAAATGATCCTCAGTCAGCGGCTCTTGCAGATCTTGATAATGCGATACAGGCGCTGAATGAAGCGAAAAACGCCGCGGCTGAAGTGACCGATATGCCGGAACTTTCTTCTATAGAAGGAAAACTAAATCCGGTGCAGGCGGATCTGTCAGGCGTGGATGTGCAGGCTGTTCAAAATGCAGTAGGAAAAATGAAAGTAGATCTGTTTACATTAAAACTTGCGGCTGCAGGAATGAATGCAAAACTTCCCGAAGTAGAAGAAAAATTAGACGCAATCCAGAAAGCGGGAGAAAACCTGCCTTTGGATCAACTGGGAGCGCTGACAGGTAAGATCGACGATCTAAATACGGGAATGCAGGGGCTTAACAGTGGAATCGGATCTTTGCATACGAATCTATCATCTTTAGATCAATCTCTTGCAGTATCAGTACCGAAAGCGGCTTCCGGAATCGCACAGCTAAACGGAGGATTTACACAATTAGGCAGCTTTAACAGTCAGCTTACGGCAGGAGCGGAGCAGTTAAAAGAAAACAGCAGCGTACTGAAAAACGGAGTGTCGGCTTTGAACAGCGGAGCGAAAACTTTGTCAGAAGGAGCTGTGACGCTGGCGGACGGAATGAAGACGTTTGATGCAGAAGGAACGAGTAAACTGAAAACAACGGTTGAAGGTGCGGTCGGAGAATTGATGAACCGGTTAGAAGCGCTGACATCTAAAGAGTGCAGCTATGATACGTTCAGCGGAAAAGACAGCGCGATGGACGGTAATGTAAAATTTGTAATCGAAACAGAAGCGATTGAATAAAAGCAGAAAAAATGCCTCCCCTGTCTGAGCCGCAGGAGAGGCATTTTTTATAAGGACAATTAAATAAACTTCTGTTCAGGAGCATCCACTTGGGAGTGGATGCTTCCATTTTTCCATCCAATAATTGACCTGCAGCATATAAGCAAGCATCTGAGGTCCTGCCATAAGCTGCCCATACCATGGTTTTCCGTAGTCGGAAGGCGTATCAAGGAAACGCAATACTTTCTTTTTATCAAGAAATGTTCGTATAGGAGCATTGGGGGAAGCGAGGACTTCTTTTAGTTGATCTGCGAGCAATGCTTCATAATGAGGATCATAAGTTTTTGGATAAGGACTTTTGCGTCTCCACAAGATCTCTTTTGGCAAGATGCCCTCTCCGGCATGGCGGAGCAGACCTTTTACAATTCCGTCCGGACATTTGATGTCCCACGGGATATTGAAAACGTATTCTACGATCCGATAATCGGCAAACGGTACGCGGGCTTCAAGTCCGCTGTACATACCGGCGCGGTCCATCCGATCAAGAAGAGTTGCCATAAACCAGCGGATATTCAGGTAGGCGATCTCACGCCGACGTTTTTCTTCGGGAGAATCATCAGGTAGAACCGGCGTTTCACGAATCGTCTGTTCATAGGCGTTAAGGGCATATTCTTCCATGTTCAGTTCGTGAATAAAATCGTCGTCTAACAATGCTTGCCGCGGCTGCATAGAAGGCGACCATGGAAACATATTCGTTTCAAATGAGCTTTTTTTATGAAACCAAGGGTAGCCTCCGAAAATTTCATCAGCACATTCGCCTGTAAGGACAACGCTGTTGAACTGTTTGACAAGTGAACAGAAATACAACATAGAGGACTCGACGTCGGCCATGCAGGGGAGATCCCGCGCGTCTACGGCTTTGTACAGATAATCCAGTTGATCCTGACTGCTGCATTCGAGGAAGTGATGGTTTGTTTCATATAATTCTGCCATCTGTTCGGCAAACGGACGATCCTGACTTGGCTGGAATGTATTGGATTTAAAATACGTTTTGTTTTCCGTGAAATCAAAAGAAAAAGTATTTAGTTTTTCCCCTGATTTTGCCAGATGTCCGGCGCAGACGGCAGTGACGAGGCTGCTGTCTATTCCGCCGGAAAGAAACGTGCAGATGGGAACGTCTGAAAGCATCTGCTTTTTGATGGAATCTGTGAGAAGCCATCTCGTTTTTTCGATTGTATCAGAAGGCGAATCAGTGTGGAGGCAGCTGCTAAGTTTCCAGTAAAACTGTC
>OLQJ01000842.1_pt1 | contig 13147 bp, 20 predicted proteins | sample 1673231 | NCBI WGS metagenome assembly OLQJ01 (sample SAMEA3136769, study PRJEB25190) | human gut metagenome | biome: human gut; feature: human-associated habitat; material: faeces | place: Austria | collected 2013
TTTCCACGTTGAGTTCACTTCCTCAAGAAGTACATACAAAACCCAGAAGGAACGGCTTGGCAACAGGCCGTTCTTTTGTTGCATATTGATGAAAAATAGGATATTATGGAAATAAGGTTTTGGAAGGATTTCTGAAGGAGGAAGAGAGAATCATGGATGGAAAAGTTGTGTCTTTCATTAATATGAAGGGTGGAGTTGGCAAAACAACATTATGCATAGGTATTGGGGAATATTTGGCTAATTATTGCCAGAAAAAAATACTGTTTATTGATTTGGATCCACAATTTAATACAACGCAAAGCCTTGTTAATGAATATGACTTAGAGGATGAATATTTAAGTAATTATTCGCAAGGGAATAATGCGAAAACAGTTATGCGTTTATTTGAAACACAAACAACAATAGCTAAACGTATAGATTTACCGGATCCGGATGAAGTATTGGTAAAACTCAATGAAAATATGGACTTATTACCAGGGACGATTAATTTAATTTTAGTAGAATCAGATAAAGATGGATCAAAAGCTAAAAAAGTAAACAAGTTTATTCGAAATAATAAATTAAGAGAAAAATATGATTTTATTTTTATTGATTGCCCACCAACAATTTCGGTGTATACAGATGCCGCGTTAATTGCATCAGATTTTTATCTTGTTCCTATTCGGATTGATAGATATTCTATATTAGGAATAAAATTATTAAAACAAGTTATAGATAGAATTGATGATAATGAAAAAATAGGAATAAAACCTTTAGGAATAGTATATACAATGATAAAGGATTTAACGCAAAAAACTATGCAGTTAAAACAAACATTTGAAAGCGATGAAATTGTGCAAGAAATAGGAATGTTCAATAATATGACCTCTCAAGTAAATGATTTATTGGTCGGATTTCAAGGGAATATAGCATCAAAATATAAAAAATCACGAGAAGATATATCGGCTATTTGTGAAGAATTTTTGGAGAGGGTAGAAAGATATGAAATGTGATGAAGCTAAATGCTATTTGACCAAAGAAGATATAAACCGGATTGAGTTGTTGGGGGTCTTTAGCATCTTGATTGTTAAAAAAGATATATTGAAAAAAAATTCAGATGTTGGAGATTTTATAGAAGCAGTAATTGGAGTAAAATTTCCAGAATATGTAATAAAGTCCCGTACACTAATGTCTGCAAGAGTTAATCGGATTCTGATAGCAGAAGAAGATGATTTAAAATTAAAAGAAATATACAAAGATATGTTAGATTATCTCTGTAATCAAGAAGAAAAAATCAATCAGGAAGAAAATACATATAAAAAGCAAAAAAAGAAAAACGAAAATGATAAATTAAAAAAGTGGTTAAAGGGTCTATAATATGCTTGAAAGATATAGAGATACAGAACTTTGCAAAAAAGATATATCAGATTTTATTGAATTAGTAGAACGGGATATTGGATGCATACATAAGGAAAAGATGCGGTGTATTGCAAAAGGGATTATTTTTAATAAAAAAGTATTTGAGTATAAAGATTCACAATTAATGCATTATTATCATTGCTTACTTTCAGATATGTTGAATTTGATTCATTCTTTAGGAATAAAATCAAAGAGATTGTTTTACATAACATATAGGTCGTTAATAGAAAACTTTATTCGAGTATGTTTGAAATATGAAGATATGAATATGACCGGTGTAAGAAATATGTTCACTGAATTTCGTGATGAATACATTTCAAGCGGAAAAGAATTTCTTGATTATTTAGAGGGTGAATACGGAAAATGTTGTAATGTAGTACATAGTAATATACAAGGAAACTTATCCGTATATTTGTACTATGAAGATTTATTACAAAATGATGAAATGGATGAGAAAATGAGGGATGATTGTATAAATACAATATGTACTTTTTACAATAAGTGCAAAAAATTTATTGTAAAGAGTAACCCTCAATTAGTAGATAAAATGTTTTACAACCATAAGGAACTATTAAGATATTTAATAGGGGAATCAAATTATAAGCAATTTGAACAAAATATTTTGTAAAATGAAATCACAAATACAGGGCACCCTCCGGGGTGCTTTTCTAATGCAAAAAAACGGAAAGAGAGAGGTGGTGACGTGCCGGATGTAAAAGAACAGATCAAAAATGATTACCTATCAGGTGTCCCCCCGAAGAAACTATCGGAGAAATATGACACCAGTTTGAATACAATAAAGAGCTGGATCAAACGGTATGGCTGGTCCAAGTTGAAGAAAGAACAGGGTGCACCTTCTAAAGCGGAGGGTGCACCCTCTGTCGTATCCGGAAAAAGGAAACGTGGCGGACAACCAGGTAACAAGAATGCAACCGGTCCGCCGGGGAATAAGCATGCGGAGAAGTTCGGGTTCTTTTCCAAACATCTTCCGGAAGAGACGTTATCCATCATTCAGGAAATGCCGGAAGATCCGCTTGATGTTCTGTGGGACCAGATTCAGATTGCATATGCTGCCATTATCCGGGCGCAGAAGATTATGTATGTTCGTGATCAGGAAGATGTGACAACGACAAAGATCGCAGATAGCTCCGGAAATATTTGTTCTGAAAAATGGGAAGTGCAGCAGGCGTGGGATAAACAGGCAAACTTCTTATCGGCTCAAGCCAGAGCACAGAAGACGCTAGAAGGCATGATTAACCGGTATGAAGATCTGCTGCATAAGAACTGGGATCTTGCTACAGATGAGCAGAAAGCAAGAATCCTGCAGATCAAAGCCAATACGGAAAGAATGAAATCCAGTGGCAATGATGACGGAGAGGATGGTGTGGTGATTGTCAACGATGCGCCAACAGGTGAAGATATCAGACATAGTGATACCAAAGTACCTGCCGATATTCAACAACAGGACAGTTAAACACATTATCCTGACTTCCGGACGTGCCGGAACAAAGTCCAGTTATGCTGCTATTCGAACCGATTACCAGATTGTATCAGATCCGCATGGTTCTGCAGTAGTTCTTCGCAAGCATCATAACAAGCTCCGGAAGACGGTGTACAAAGAAATGATCAGAGGGATTAACCGCTTGGGAATTTCGAAGAACAAGTTCACAATCACGAAATCCCCGATGGAAATTACTTATAAAAAGTACGGCACGACCATTTACTTTTCCGGATCAGACGGCATCGACGATACAAAAGGTATTATTGATGAGGATAAGCCGATCAAGCTGGTAGTATTGGATGAGCTGACGGAGTTCTTCGATGATGGTGAAGGCGAGGATGAGCTGAGCAATATCGAAGCAACATTCGTTCGAGGAAATGACAGTGATTTCCAGATGATCTATCTGTATAACCCGCCCAAGAATCCAAATGCACCGATCAACCAATGGTGCAAAAAGATGGAAAAGCGTGATGACTGCATTCATATTCACACGGATTACAGAGATGTTCCGGTCAGCTGGTTGGGGCATGCGTTGATTGCATCTGCAGAAGCTATGAAGCTCGTGGATGAAAAAATGTATCGGTGGGTATGGCTCGGACAGGCTGTTGGTGTGGACGAACTGATCTATTATATGTTTGGTGATCGACACAGACAGAAGCCGGATCCGGATAGGCGATATGATCGTATTTACATCGGCGGTGACTACGGACAGCAGAACGCAACAACATTTGAAGCATTTGGACTTGATATATACAGAAAAAAGTTTCCGGGACTTGGAGAATATTACCACAGTGGACGAGAAAGCGGAAAGCAGAGGAGTCCGTCAGAATATGCGACAGACTTGGTTGAGTTCATGAATGATTTGCATGAACAGTATGACAACAGGGGGTTCTATATTTTCCTTGACCCATCCGCAAAAGGTCTGGCCGAGGAAGTAAGGCGGGCAACCAGGGCAGAAAATCTTGATTATCAGGTATTCTTAAGAGATGCCGAGAATGATGTTGCTTTAGGCATCAGCCGTGTGCAAAAGGTTTTGAGCTTTGACATTATGACCACATCTCCAAAACAGGAATATGCAGTAAGTGAATTTGGAACTTATGAGTATGACAAGAAATCCATTGAAAAAGGCAAGGAAGTACCTGTAAAAGAAGATGACCATTGTATGGACGCAATCCGATATTGTGTTATGGGAGCCTGGAAGAGGTTAAAATACTGGCTGCCGAAAGACGAAACGGAAGAAATAGATGTATGTGATATTAGCAGGAAGGAGGTAGAGGACGATGAATATCTTTAATTATTTCAAAAAGAAGGGGATTGATACTGTGGATCCATCCTTTTACCGAAAGATAGCGGAATGGATATCCTGGTATGAGGGAAATGTCCGAAACTTCTCTTTCTACAAGGTATACAGTGGACGTGGAACATACAAACGCTGCAGGCGAAAGAGTATGGGAATGGCGAAGAAGCTGAGTGAAGATATTGCGGATCTCCTTTTGAATGAACGGGTGACAATTACTCTTGATGATGATCAAACGGATGAATATGTGCAGCAGGTTTTGGATGACAACCGTTTCCTTGTGATGGGAAATGATTACCAGGAGCGGAAAGCCTTTACTGGTACAGTGGCGTACATCCCATATTTGGAAGATGTGGAGATTACAGAGGATGGAGAAGTTCTCTCTGGAAGAATTTGCATCAATTACGTGGATGCACCAAATATATACCCGGTAACATGGAATAATGGAAGGGTAACGGAATGCATTTTTGCATTTCCACATACGATTTCAAGAAAAAAATATGTCCAGTTGCAATCTCATCTTTTGGAAAATGGGGAGTACGTGATCAGTAATACTGTATTGCGGTGCGAATCTGGAAGCCAGGAAGGAACGGAACTGACAGAAGAGGAATGGAAATTATTAAAACCATTCAAAACACTTGCAAAAGAAGTAAGAACTGGTTCGGCGGAGCCACAATTCGTTATTGATCGCTTGAATATTACGAATAATGCAGATCAGAATAATCCAATGGGTGTTGCTATATTCGCAAATGCGATTGATACGCTCAAGAAGCTGGATACAGAATATGATTCGTATTGTAATGAATTTGAACTTGGCAGGAAGCGGATATTTGTGAGACCGGAAATGCTGACGAATGAAGACGGCTCTCCGGCGTTTGATCCGGATGATAGTGTGTTCTATGCGCTTCCGGAAGATGATGCCAATGGAGAGGGGCTATTGAAGGAAATCGACATGTCGCTTCGTGCTGATCAACACAGCAAAGCAATCAATGACGATCTAAATTACCTTTCACTTAAATGCGGATTCGGCACAGATCGATATCAATTCGGAGCAACAGGAGCAAAGACAGCAACAGAGATTATTTCGGAAAATTCGGATATGTATCGTATGATTAAGAAACATGAGATATTGCTTGAGGATGCATTAGAGCAACTGATTCGGATTATCATTCGTTTGGGAATGGTATTGAACGAGCCACTGAATCCTGAATGTGAAATCACCATTGATTTTGATGATTCGATCATTGAGGACAAAGAGACAGAGCGGAGCAGAGACCGACAAGATGTCAGTATGGGAGTCATGAGTCTGGCAGAGTACCGTGCTAAATGGTATGGAGAATCAGAAGAAGATGCTGCTAAGAATCTCCCAGAACAAAATCAGGTGATGGAGTAATATGAAAGATGATTACAAGAATAAGCTTGCAAGTAAGATCGCTGCGAGGTATCAGGATTTAGAAGAGCGTATCATGCAGGATATTGTCCGGAGGATTGTGAAAGCTGGTGAGATAACCAGCACCGCAGACTGGCAGATCAACCGGCTTCGGATTCTGGGGTATTCCTCAGAGGATATCGAAAAAGAAATCAAGAAGGCGCTCAACGCTTCTTATCCAGAGATGTTCGAACTATATGACAAGGTGATCAACTGGGAATATGTCCGGAATAAGGATATATATGAACAGCTCAACGCCGAGTACATACCATTCGAAGGGAACGGACAGCTCAAGCAGATTACAGAAGCAATCATTGACCAGAGTTTTGATGATTTGGAGAATGTGACCAACTCCCTTGGCTTCTATCTGGACTACGGCAATGGTAAGAAGGTATTGACGCCACTTTCTCAAGTGTATACTAAATACCTTGATGCAGCGTGTTATGATATCGTGACCGGAGCATTTGATTATAACAGTGTGTTGCGTAGAGTTGTGACACAACTTACCAACAGCGGACTTCGGCAGATTAATTATTCTTCCGGGAGAGCTAACCGGGTTGATGTGGCTGCAAGAAGAGCGGTCATGACTGCAGTCAGTCAAATTACCGGAAAGATATCTGAGTACAACGCACAGAAGCTTGGAACAGAGTATTTTGAAGTGGAGTGGCATGCGGGAGCACGTCCGACTCATGCAGTGTGGCAGGGGCGTGTCTGGTCGAAAGAGCAGTTGTATTCAGTCTGTGGGCTAGGTACCGTGACCGGACTTCTGGGAGCTAACTGCTACCATACTTATCATCTGTTCTTTCCAGGATTATCCGAACGTAACTGGACGGATAAATGGTTGGATGCCAAGAACCTGGAAGAGAGTAAGCCGAAGAAATTTAGGGATAAGGAATATACCCTGTATGAGGCTAAGCAGAGACAACGACAGATGGAAGTAGCAATGCGGGCACAGAGAGAAAAGGTTCGTCTGCTCCAGAAAGGTAAGGCTGATCCGGATGAGATTCTGCTACATAAGGCAAAGTATCAGGGACAATTAAATGAGTATTCCAGATTTTGCAGGAAGATGAGCCTCACAGAAGAGCGAGAGCGTATTTATCTGGATACGAAAGGACGAGTGGCAACAAATAGCAAACGACAGAATACATTGTTCCCACGGGAAATGATTGAGAATGCATCCAAGGATGTGGCTCAGTATAAGCGGTATAAAGAAGTTCTGGGAGATTATATTGGTTCGCTTGTTAATTTCGGCCAGATGAAATATAATGATAGTGAGAAATGGAAAATTATCAGTGAAGCATATACAGATGTAAAATGGCAGAGTCAAGCACTGAAGAAGAAACAAATAGGAGAAATACATTCTATCCCGTATAAAGGTACTCCGAATAGTGTGTTTGATAATTTCAAAGATGGTGCCTTGCAGAGACGTAGATATTACGGAAATGATGGAAGGCCAAGATTAGACATAGATATGACGGATCACGGAAATTCAAAAGAACATCCGGTTGTACCGCATTATCATAACTGGTATCTTGATGAAAAAGGCAATTTGAAACGTGAAGCAAAGCGCGATAATCCACTTAAATTAGGGCATGAAATTGCCAATAAAGATATTCTCGAGAAGAGGTGATTGAAATGATTGAGTATAAAGATTATGCAAAATTTGAGAACTTGTCTGAGCTGTCAGAAGCTATAGAGATAGGATTAGATATCGAGTTTATTCTTTATGGAGAAAGATATAATATTTCGTGGAGAGATGATGAGCCGTTTATATGCAGGTGTCCAGAAGGTGAGACTAATTTCTATACAGATGCCAAGGCAATGCTTGATAAACATAAAATAAATGATAAACAGTTAAAGGAATTATGGAATGATATGAAAGTATTATCCATGTAGCTACCACCAGTCGAAAGGCCGGTGGTATTTTTGTACGCAATTTTAGGAGGAGTAACAATGAAAAAAAGAATAGCAGTAGTATTAACAGCGATTATCATGTCGGTTGCATGTCTGACTGGATGCCAGTCAGCAACAAAAAATTATGGTGGAAAGACAACAGTGAAACTTGAACCAAATCAGAAGTTAGAAGAAATTACATGGAAAGATGACTCTTTATGGTATCTTACAAAACCGATGACGGATGATGATGTGGCTGAGACTCACACATTCCGACAGCAGAGAGATTTTGGTGCTTTCGAAGGAACTGTAACTGTCATAGAGACAAAGGAGTAACGGATGATAATTGTAACAGCAAAAGATAACAGTATTAGTATAACTGGTCATGCTTGCCGGAAAGAACCAAGCGGCATTGATCGGGCGTGTACGGCTGTATCAGCTCTTACATGTAGTTTGATTAATTCACTTCAAGATCTTACACACGATAAGATTAAGGTAGATGCAAGATGCGGAAATACGGTAATTAAATGGGAAGATCTATCAGATGGCGGGAAACTTCTGGTAGATTCATGGTTCCTGGGACTTACAGATGTCAACCGGGAATACAACTGCATAGAATTTCAGAAATAAACATCCGAGAGGGTGTTTTTATTATGTCCAAAACGTGAAGACGATATAAAAGCTCGGGAGCCTGTCGAGGCGAAACGGAGGTAGAAACATGAGATACAGAATGAATTTACAGCTCTTTGATGACGGCGGCGGAGCTGGCTCTGGTAATCAGGGTGGAAATGCTGGGACTGGAAACGGCGGTCAGGGATCCGCTGGGAGCGCATCCGGAGCACATGGAACCGGAACATATACCTATGAACAGTTGGAAGAGATTGCAGGTGCACGAGTAGAGAGGTCTGAGCGGACAGCTCTTGCCAATTTTTTCAGAAATCAGGGCATGACAGAATCTGAGGTAACACAGGCAATCAATAATTTCAAAGCAGAACGTGCAGCTAATCAGCCAAATGCTACAAAATTGCAGAAAGATCTTGATGATGCGCTGGCGAAAGTACAGCAGATGGAGAATGAGAAGACTTTATCTGGTAAAGGCGTTAGATCAGAAGATTTGGATTATGTCATGTTCAAGGTATCGAAACTTGTAGATGATAAAACAACATTTGAAAAAGCTGCAGACAAATTTTTGAAGGAGAATCCGAAATTTACAGGAAATGCCGGTTCTTATCGCATTTCCACATCTTCTGGAAATTCTTCAGAAGGTTCTGGTGGAAACATGAACGCTTCCATCAATGATCGTATCCGTGCTGCAGCGAGAAGATAACGGAGGTAGAAGATGAATAAAAACAGAATGAATTTAAGGCTTTTTGAGAATGATGTCACCATTATCGATCGAAGCGGTGCAGAATCTTTGATTCCAGTACAGGAATCAAATGAGATCATTCAGGGTGTTATTGCTCAGTCAGCTGTTCTTTCAAGAGGACGTAAGCTGCCAAATATGACAAGTAAGCAGTACAAGATGCCAGTACTGGATATGCTGCCAATTGCTTATTTTGTGAACGGTGATTCAGGACAGAAGAAAACGACCAAGCAGGCATGGGATAAGAAGTTTATTATTGCGGAAGAAATTGCGGTAATTGTACCGATTCCAGAGTCCGTATTAGATGATTCAGACTATGATATTTGGGGCGAGGTGAAACCGAGGGTAACAGAAGCATTCGGAACAAAGATTGATGGAGCTGCATTATTCGGAGTAGATAAACCGTCTACTTGGAGAGATGATATAGTAACTACTGCAACAAAAGCTGGAAGTGTAGTAACGCTTGGTTCTGCTGATCCACTGTACGATAAGATTATGGCGGAAGAAGGCGTTCTTGACAAAGTTGAAAAATGCGGATACTTAGTGAATGGTCATATGGCTGATGTTTCTATGAGGGCAAAGCTCCGAGGATTAAAGAATGCTAACGGCGATCCACTGTTTAAATCAGATATGCAGGGATCTACGCAGTATGCATTGGATGGTTCTCCGATGAATTTCCCGATCAATGGAGCATGGGATAAATCTAAGGCCCTGATGGTCTCCGGAGATTTCTCGCAGCTTGTATTTTCTATCAGACAGGATATTACATTCAAGCTGTTTACAGAAGGTGTTGTACAGAATACAGACGGAACTATCGCATACAACCTGATGCAGAACGATATGGTTGCACTTCGTGCAGTTATGCGTATGGGTTGGGAAGTTCCAAATCCTATCAATGCACTTGCAAAAGATAAGACAAAGAGATGCCCGTTCTCGATTCTGAAAGCGGGAGAGTAGGGAGGAATAACTTATGTATGTAGATTATGGATATTATGCAGATCAGTACGGAGGCGGGATTACTGAAAAGGAATTTCCGTCTGCAGAACGCAAAGCCGAAGCCTATATTAGAAAGCTGACGTATATTCGTGGAAATATATTTGCAACTGAGAACATGGCAGTAAAAGATGCTGTGTGTGCAGTTGCGGATGTGTATGCATCTTGTGAAAAGAAAAGAGAAGCAGGTACTGTAAAATCTGAAAACAATGATGGATACAGTGTTTCATATGCTGTCGAACAAGCGGATGGGCAAACAGTTGAAGAACTGATCAGAAAAAAAGCATATGAAGCAGCATCTACATACTTACTTCCAACAGGATGGCTATCAAGAAAGGTGGGATGCTGTTGTGTTAACAAATGCAACGATAACTGTCTATAACCATAAGTACGATTCACTCACCCATTTCGATACCTGGCATAGAACCGTTATTGAAAATGTGCATATATATGTTAACCACAAAGCATCCGCCGGTGATTCCGGACTAAACAGTGCAGAAGTATATAAGATCCGTATTCCTACCGATGTAGAGAATGCGGATCAGTATCTTCCGCCGGAAGAATATGCGAAGCTGGAAGATCCGGAAGAACACTGGACCATTCAGACAGATAATCAGATTGTACTCGGCGAGTATGCTCAGGAGATTGAAAGGCCAGCTGATCTGAAAGACGTACGGTTGAGACATTGCAAAGTGTTGTCCTGGTCAGATAACCGGTTCGGCGGGTTGCCACATTGGAAGATTGAAGGTGAGTAAATGGCACAGAAAAAAGAATTTCGAATCATGACACCAAGAGGCAGCGTATTCACATCAAGAGATGAAAACGGTAGCGTGACCGCAAAGATTGAGTGGGCACCGGGATTTGCCGCACGGAAGGCAGAAAGCTTTTCCAAAGCGCAACAATTTGTTGATTCAGAATGCCTGAGGTATATGAATCCACTTACACCAAGACGAACAGGATTTCTGATTAAATCAGGAACACTTGGAACAGTGATCGGATCCGGAAGTATCGAATATTTAGCGCCTTATGCCCGCCGGCAATATTATGAAAATAAAAGTAAGCCAAGATGGTTTGAAACTATGAAAGCAAGCCATAAAGAACCAATCCTGAAAGGAGCAGAGAGGATTGCAAGAGAGTAAAAAACCGATTATTCAGAGTATCCGTGATTATGTTATGCTGAATCCGGATATTGATGATCGGAAGATAAATATTGATTATCTGGGTGATGGAATGGAATATTCCATTGACCCAATTGGGGCGGATCCCGTCTACAAGAGATACACAGATGGAACCTGCTTGAAACAGTTTCAATTCGCATTCACGAGCAAGGAAGCGTATGACGGTGATGCCAGAACTGGTATTGCTAACAGTGGTTTTTATCAGGCTTTTGAAGAGTGGGTCGAAAGTAACAACATGAATGATATTCTCCCAGAGCTGGACGGGCACGATGCTACCAGAGTAGACGTGCTGCAGTCCGGCTATTTGTTTAGTGCAGAGGTTGACCTGGGGCGATATCAGATGATTTGCAGAGTAATATACAGATAGGAGGTTGTATCATGGAAGGAGATACAAGCAAAAAGAAATTAGTAGGCAGACATAAGCGTGTTGCGTTTATGGATGTAACCGGTGATGGAAAGACATACACCAGAATGACAGGATTCACATCGCTGTCTGATGGGAAAAATTCCACAGAATACAGTAGGCAGTACGTAGATGAAGCAAGTGAAAGATCTGATGTGGTAGGATATGCACCATCTATGGACTATGAGTTTGACTTATACACGAACGATGCAGTACAGAAAAAACTTGCAATGATCACGGACGATGAACTTCTTGGATCAGACGCACAGGTAACAGTGGTGGTTGTAGATCTGTTCGATGAGAAAACAGGAGGAAGTACGACTTGTACTGCAAGAAAACGTGACTGGAGCGTGATCCCGGATACGGAAGGCGATGGAACGGATGCACTGATCTACAAGGGAAGCTTGAAAGCAGCCGGGGAAATCATTAAAGGAACTGCCACAACAACAGATAGCTGGCAGACATGTACATTTACAGCAGAGTAAAGATAGGAGAGTGAGCCGATGAGCCTTTTTAAATTTGGAGATTTTGAAACGGAAGTGGATTTTACAGATGCTGATTTTTTGACGGACTTGGAATATGCACAAGAGAAGCTGTCGGAAGATGCAGCTAAAGTTCCAAAGACAGGGAAAACAGCAGAATTGTTTAGAGCTCAGTGTCAGTGCTATTTTAACTTTTTCGATTATCTTTTCGGGGAAGGAACGCATGAAGCTATGTTCCAAGGAAGAACAAGTTATAAATTATGTATAGAAGCAGGAGAGAAACTTTCAGAATGTGAAAATACTCAGACAGAAGAGTTCTTCGAAAAATATGATCGATATAACGTGCAGGAACATGGAAACAGACAGCAGAGACGTTATTACAACAAACAGCAGGGAAAGAAAAAGAAGCAGCATTACAAAGGGTAAAATGTTATGAATATTTTATTCGAAGAATTTCCGAAAACAGTCAGAGTAAATGGAGAAAGATTCTTAGTTGAAACCGATTTTAGAGAATGGATCCGTTTTATACAATTGATTGATGATGCCAAAGTCCCTTGGCAAATTAAGTGCCAACTGTTGTTGCAGTGGTACATAGATGGGATTCCGGATGATCTGGAAACAGCAGTTTATGCATTGGGTGATTTTCTGGCAATGAAAACAGAAAACGCAGAAGAGGATGAGAGTATTACCGGATCTGCACCGAAGCAATTATATTCTTTTGAACAAGATGCAGAGTGTATTTACAGTGCATTCCGAGAGGTGTATGGAATTAATCTGCAGACGATTCCGTATATGCACTGGTGGGAGTTCCAGACATTGTTTGCTGGCCTTCCGGAAAAGACAGAGATCAAACAGAGAATTATGTACCGGAGCATAGATCTCCGGACAATTAAAGATAAGGACGAGCGTAAGAGAATTAAAAAGATACAGGAGATAGTTGCGCTGAAAAAGAAGAATCGGAGAAAAATGACAGATTATGAGATTGGAGAAATGTTTGCGTGATGGAGCATATGATTAAGATCCCGACAGAAAGAAAGTGGTTCCGGTGTCCTTATTGCGGTAAGAAGTTATTGATATACGATGATACCGCCAAATGTGATGGTGTATATATTAACTGTCGGGAGTGTAAGAGAGAAGTAAAAATAAAGATATAAAGCACATGTGAGCCGTTGAGCCGTGCTATCAGAAAGGATGATAGTATGGCAGACGG
>OLQJ01000853.1_pt1 | contig 13034 bp, 8 predicted proteins | sample 1673231 | NCBI WGS metagenome assembly OLQJ01 (sample SAMEA3136769, study PRJEB25190) | human gut metagenome | biome: human gut; feature: human-associated habitat; material: faeces | place: Austria | collected 2013
AGTCTACTCTTTTCAAACATTTCTGTCAATGTATATACATTCATTTCATAAATTTATACAATCTCTTAGCAAAAAAAGTCGAAAAATAGACACTTTCGTCATTTTAATCTCCTTTTTTGAATGGATTTTTATCTATTCGCCGTCAAATTTATGGTCAATTGTCAGTCAATTTACAATCTGTCAGATCTGAAAATCAAAAATATTTAATTCATTTTATCTAATCCACTTCACATATTCATAAACACATGTATTTAAAAAACAATCACAATTATAAATTTTACAGCATTTATTTACCGTCAAATTTTTGGTCAGACGTCTGTAATCCCTTGATTTTCAAGGCTTTTCATAAAAATTTCGTAGAGTAATCTACTCCACGAAATACGCTTTCTTTTTCTATTCTGAACTTTTCTCTTTTTCCCCATACAACTCAAAGAAACTCTCCCAAAGCATTGCTGAGAGGATCTCTAATTCACTAAAAAAATCGTGCTGTCAGCAGAACTCTCCGCCGACAGCACGATTCCTATACTTTTTACTTATATGATTCGATTAGATGTTCAGAAGATCACTGAATACTTTCAGAGCTCCGTCTGTCTCATGTGCAAGTACGCGTTTTGCAAGGACTTTACCAAGCTGAACACCTTCCTGGTCGAAGCTGTTTACATTCCACAGGAATCCCTGGAACATGATCTTGTTCTCGAAGTGAGCAAGCAGTGCTCCGAGAGATGCTGGTGTTAACTGCTCTCCGATAATGATACTTGAAGGACGTCCTCCTTCGAAGTTCTTGTTACGGTTCTCGTCTTCTTTACCACATGCAAATGCTACGATCTGAGCAGCTACGTTCGCGCAGAGTTTCTGCTGGCTTGTGCTGTCCTGGATCACAACATCTGTACCGATCTGGCTGTTCTTGAATCCTACGAACTGAAGCGGCACAATATCTGTTCCCTGGTGAAGAAGCTGATAGAAAGAGTGCTGTCCATTTGTTCCAGGCTCTCCGAAGATAACCGGTCCTGTTACATAATCAACCGGCTCACCAAAGCGGTTTACGGATTTTCCGTTAGACTCCATATCCAGCTGCTGCAGATGTGCAGGGAAACGGCTCAGTGCCTGGGAGTATGGAAGTACTGCTGTGCTTGGGTATCCGAGTACATTTCTCTCATATACACCGATCAATGCATCGAGCATCTCTGGGTTCTCTTTGATATTCTTATTGAGGGACAGTTTATCCTCAGCTGCTGCTCCGTCAAGGAACTGTGCGAATACTTCCGGTCCGAATGCGAGGGAAAGTACTGCTCCGCCAACTGCTGATGTAGATGAGAAACGTCCTCCGATATAGTCATCCATGAAGAAGGCTGCAAGGTAATCATCACTCTTTGCAAGTGGTGAAGTCTCACTTGTTACTGCGATCATATGCTTGGATGCGTCAAGTCCCGCGTTCTTAAGAGCATCCTTAACAAAGGACTCATTTGTCAGAGTCTCAAGTGTTGTTCCTGACTTGGATACAAGTACGAAGATAGAGTGAGCAACATCTACAGAATTCAGAACTGCTGCCGCATCATCCGGGTCAACGTTACTGATGAACTTTGCTTCCATCTTGAATGTATCATTCTTCTTTGCCCAGTTCTCAAGTGCAAGGTACATTGCGCGAGGACCGAGGTCACTTCCGCCGATACCGATCTGAACAACTGTTGTAAACTTCTCTCCGGCACCGTTTGTGATCTCACCTGCATGTACTTTGTTCGCGAACTCAGCAATCTTCTTCTGCTGCTCTACATAGAAAGTACGCTTGTCTACACCGTCAGCCTCAACAGCATCTCCGAGCTGTCCGCGTGTCATGTGGTGAAGTACGAGACGCTTCTCTCCTGTGTTCACAACTTCTCCGTTGTAAAGTGCTTCGAACTTCTCTGTCAGCTGTGCTTCTTCTGCCAGTTTCTCAAGAGCTGAGAGAACTGTGTCATCCACTTTCTTTGCTGCATAATTGTATGCTAATCCTTCTGCCATCGGAACGCTGTAGTTCTTCACACGCTCTGCTCCGTTCTCTCCGGCCATCACTGCTGCAAGGTCTACACTTTCTGTCTTCTCAAGTTCCTGATAAGAAGTAAGCTTATCCAAATTGTTCCAGGTAATCATCGTTGATTCCTCCTTCATAAAATAAAGTTCATATCCGGCTGTCGGGTTCAGTATCTTCTAACCGGCAGACCATCCATTTCATAAAAAAACTATTGTTAATTTCTCAACAATCAAGTTCATTATACAATCAATCCGGTGCAAATTCAACCCACAAACGATATTATCAGATTGCTGTCCGCACATCGTATAACCGGTAATAATATCAGAGCAGCTCCGCAAACAGACGTAAGATCAGCTGTCCGAGTCTTAAGCCCGCACTTCTTCCTTCTTTATACTGCTCGGTCACTTCTCTGCTTTCTCCCATCGTGCGGATCAGATCATCCCGGATCTCCAGCACTGCGTCGCAATCTGCCAGAAAGCATCCATTCTCAAAGTGATGGTACAGGCTGCGGTAATCGAGATTGATCGTTCCGCAGGTCGCCATGCGATCATCTGCCACACTCATCTTCGCATGACAGAATCCCGGTGTCCACTCATAGATACGGACTCCATGCTTAACCAGATTATGATAGAAGGAACGGGTCACACTGTAAACCATCTTCTTGTCCGGGATACCCGGTGTTATGATACGCACATCAACACCACGCTTTGCTGCCAGTGTGAGTGCATGTGTCATCTCATCTGTAATGATCAGGTATGGAGTGATAAACCAGCAGTATTTCTCTGCTTTATTCGCCATACTGATATATACTTCCTCGCCTACCTGCTCACCATCGAGCGGACTGTCTGCATATGGCTGGACATAACCACGCTGTTGTGCTTTGTATGCATAGTGGATCACATATTTCTCCGGTACAAGTTCTTTTGACTTTACATTTCCGGCTGCATTCCACATTTCCAGAAATGCTACTGTCATAGACTTGACTGCATCTCCTTCCATACGGATCCCGGTATCTTTCCAGATTCCATACGGATGTGTGATGTTGAAATACTCATTCGCCAGATTGTATCCACCTGTGTAAGCAACCTTTCCGTCAATCACAGTAATCTTCCGGTGATCGCGATTGTTCAGGAACATATTCAGTCCCGGCAGAATCGGATTAAATACACGGCATTTGATTCCTAAAGATTTCAGTTTTGTTGCAAAATCCATGTTCACAAACCAGATCGATCCCATATCATCATAGAAGATACGGACTTCTACGCCTGCTTTCACACGGTCTTCAAGTACCGTCTGGATCCGTTGCCATGCCTCTTCGTCTTCAATGGCATGATACTCCATAAAGATGAACTTTTCTGCCTTTGAAAGATCCTCCAGCTGTGCATCCAGCCCTTTGATCGCCTCATCATAATATGTAACATCTGTGTTCTGATAAACCGGGTAACAAGAGTAATTCGTCAGATAAGAAGCGATTGCCCCCGCCTGCGGACTCTCTTTTTTCATCCATTCGAGAATCTGTCTGTTATCCGGAAGATATGGGAGCAGTTTTTTATCAATCTCTTCATATCTTGCCCGCATCTTCTTCGTGCTTCCGTTCAGACCTACGAGAAGATACAGACTCACACCAAGAATCGGGAATGCAAGCATCAGTATGATCCATGGCATTTTCATCGATGAAGTCTTATCCATGCTGTAAAGTCCAAGCACAAGAAAGATTGCCACGATTCTTGTTGCCCAGTCAATAATAGTTGCGTATTCACTTACCTTTGTGAACAGAAAGAGAAGGAAGACAATCTCCAGCAAGATAGATACTGCTGTGAAGATCAGCCTCTTTGTTCCGTTCTCTGTCTTTTTCTTTCCTTCGAATGTACTGCCGCTCAAATCTACATGCCCCTTTTCTCTTTTCCTTTTAATAATTGCTATTTTCTCTTTGCATAGAAAGACGGAGAATCCGATCACTCAGATTCTCCTGATTCTTTTAATTAACACATACTATAACAGATATGGAAGGAAATTGAAACAAGTATTTTCTTTTTCCACTGTTTTTTTATTCATGTCGCAGTGCCTCGATTGGATTCATGTTCGCCGCTTTCACGGACGGGATCAGTCCGAAGATAATACCGATCAGTGTGGAGAACAGCACTGCTATCACAATCGAAACTCCGCTGATTGCTACCGAAACCGCTGAGACTTTGGATATAATGTACGCAAGTGCGATTCCTCCAAGAACACCTATAATTCCTCCAAGCAGTGTCAGCACCGCCGCCTCTGTCAGGAACTGTGTCAGAATTCTGCGTTTTCTCGCTCCGAGTGCCTTCTTTAATCCAATCTCGCCGGTACGTTCTGTAACCGACACGAGCATGATATTCATAACTCCGATTCCACCAACTAACAGAGAAATGCTGGCGATCCAGATCAGCTGCTGATTTGTCGAGTTACTGATCTCCTGGATCTGTGTTGCCTGTTCTAACAGATCTTCTCCTTTGTATTTCACGGTATCATCTGAAACTGTCAGCATAGCATTTAAAATATCTGCGGCTTTCTCTCCTGCCGCTGTCATATCATCTGTACTTTTTGCACGCACGACAAGGTTCTGTGGTTCGTCATACTGGTAGATGACCGGCCATACTTGATCCGGAATAATAATCTTTCCGCTCTGGTCATCTGACATGTAGCGGTAGTAATCTTCCATTGAGTTGATCACCGGCTGGGACTCTGCTTTCTTTGCAACCATTCCAACGACAACAAAAGGCTCGCCCTTGATCTCAATCGTTCTTCCGATCACATCTGCATTGTCGAATAAACTTGCCGCTGTTGTTTTGTCTATCAAGGCTACTTTTCGTCCTTCGGAATAATCTTTGTCTGTTAATCCTCTTCCTTTGGTTACCTGATATCCGTAAACATCCAGATAATTTCTGTCAATTCCAAGAATCACGCTGTTACTTAATGACTTTGCGCCGCGGTAAACTGCGTCGTATTCATTTCTTGTATGATATAAAGACGCTGTCTCCACTTCCGGGAGTTCAACGACCTCCTGCAGTGTCTCGTCTGAGATCTCCGGCACTCCGTCCGGGAGTGACTGATACTGCAGATCGATCGGCCAGTCACCCTGATAGAGCTGTACATTTACCGCGTCATTTCCTGCACCGACCAGATTCTTCTTAATCTGTTCATTCGTTCCTTTGATCGTAGACACAATTGCTATAATGGAACCGATTCCTATGATGATTCCGAGCATTGTGAGCGCAGATCTTAATTTATGATTCCAGATTCCCTGAAACGCCAGTCTGATGTCTTCTAACATAATGGCACCTCACTCTCTTTCATTTTGATACTGTTCAGTCTTCTTAATAATAGTCGTACAGGGTATCTGCTTCCTGTGTCTTTGCGCCTTCTTTGACATCTCTGCCGTAAGGGAACGCGATCAGGTCGTCCATTGTGAGGCCGGAGGTGATCTCCAGTGAATTGTACATATTTTTGCCAACCTCTACATACTGTTTTGTTAATCTGCCGTTATCGCCCCGCTTGTAGACATAATAGCGGTTTCCTTCCTCGCGGACAAACATTTTTTCAAGATAGATCGATCCATCACTACCTGCTGCAATTCCATTCATCGACAGATTCACAGACTCACCATTCGAGAGATTTGCGTCTCCGTGGATCACGAGCGTGAACGGATAGAAGGACTGATTCTGGTTCTCTCCTGTGGAATAATCGCTTACCGGTGAGTTGCCAACACCTGTAACTGTCGCTTCGTAGGATTCTCCCGACTGCCAGGACATTACAGTCGCAGTCATTCCTTCTTTGATCTGATCAAGCATTGTCTCTCCGACTCTTCCGGTCACATAGAAACCTTCTTCTCCGACAACGCTGACAACCGGTTTGTTCTCATTCTTTGCAGACGCTTCGTCAGTCGCTTCTTTGACTACACCTTCTACCGTACTTTTAATCACGCCGTCCCCGACCTTTTTCTTCAGCTTTTTCAGTTCCAGTTCAGCGTATCTCTTGGAAAGACCCAGATCTTTGATCTTCTGCTCTTTCTCCTTGATTTGCTTCGTCACTTCTTCCTTTGACGGGAGGGCCGGGGTGTCTGGGATAACCGGATCTTCTGAAATATCCGGTTCCGGAGCTGGCTCTGGTTCCGGAATTGGCTCTGGTTCCGGAGTTGGCTCTGGATTTGGAGTCGGCTCCGGGTCTGGAGTTGGTTGTGGATCCGGTATGACTACCTGTCCTGTTTTTCCATCGAGGATCCAACAGGATACAAATTTTGTCGGCGCTTCTGCGTTATCTACTACATCAAAGGCACACACTTGACCCTCTTTTAATACTTTGAGCATAAACGGTGCATTTACGGCTGCCCCCGGTGCACAAAGATAACGATACGGTTTTTCCATTGTTCCGTCTGCGTCTTCTTTATTATAAGGAACAGAATCTAATGTAATCTCACTGTAAACCTCTTTTCCCTTTAATGCTTCAGGGAATGGACGCTCAATTGCGGAAGACGGTACATCGTCTTTTGTATTGTCATCTTTTGTCGTATCATCCTTCGAGGTATCACCATCCGGTTTTTTATTCTCATCCTCTTTTGATGTATTAAGAACGGTTGTCTTTACAGCACTCATCTTCTGTACAGTTGGCTGTTGTTCTCCATCTGCGCTTGTCTGCACGACGGATGCCCCTGTATCTGCCTTCGCGGTCTTTGTCCCCTTGAGCTGGGTGATCTCTTTCTGCAGGTTCTGAATGTTCAGGTCAATCCCCTGAATCTGCATTTCTTTCATCTCAAGCTCCAGGGAAGAAAGTGTCGTGTCGTATGCCACAAGACGGTCTCCGACTTTCACCGTATCCCCGGCTTTCACGTAAACCTGTGTGATCGGCATAGTATCATCCACGTAAATGTCCTGCTTTTGGTTCGTTGTGACGGTTCCGTAACTTGCAATCCCGCTATCATCGTACCAGCCACCGGAATTCACACTGCTGACAGGAGCTACTTTAACAGCCTTTCCGCTGTTCTTCACTGCGAAACCGATTCCAAGTGCAAGAACGATGCAGCCTGCTGCCACAGGAATGCCGATCTTGATTATTTTCTTTTTATTCATCCGCACTCTCCTCCGTTCCCGGAACTCCTTCCTGCATTGCATTCTCTTCTACAGGTTCTTCGTAACCGCCCTCGGCTCCTGACATATCTGAAGTACTGCCTGAAGTACTGCCTGATGTACCTGAATCGTTCTTCACAACAGCTGCACCTTTTTTGCACTCCTCGCTTGGCCATACAATGTAATCAGAAGCTTTCAGTCCGTCTACGATCTCACAGGTTCCCATATCTTCGTTCGTCTCTCCGAGTGTAACAGAACGCTTCTCCAGCTTGTCATTATCTCCTGCTACCCATACATATGGATGATCTGAATCTGCGTCTACAATGTAGTCACGCATCAGCCACATCTTGTCTGCTTCCAGTGAAGTACTTGTCTCGATATAGACATGCTGTCCGAGCATCAATCCATCCACTGTATCCAATGTGACATAGAATGGATACTTTGTTGCCTGATTATCGCTGTTCTCAGAACCATAACTCATAGAATCCTGGGAACTGTTCTCCGGCTTCTCTGTGTCTACGTTATCTACTGTACCTGTCCAGATCTCATCTTCATTCACTCTGGAGCGGATCGTCACCTGTGTGCCCGGTGTCAGATCTCCGATGTTCTGCTCGCTGATCTTTCCTTTGATTCTGTATTTTCCTGTAGAAAGGATACTCATAAACGGTTTGGACTCTCCTGTAGAAGGATCTGTTCCCTGCTGTTCGTTGATCTCCTGTACAATTCCGGCAACTGTAGAAGTTACTGTAGACTGTTCCAGGCTCTTCTGTGTACGGTTTACTTCCAGCTCTTTTACTTTATAATTGTACTCTTCCTGCTTGATCTCCATCTGAAGTTCCTGGATCTGTGTCGTATAGGACAGCTGTTCGCTGGCCGGCGCACTCTTCTTCTCCGTTGTAAGTGTCGCGATCTGTGAATTCAGGCTGCTGATGTTGTTCGTGATCTTCTCAAGCTCCAGTTTTCCCTGATCTAATGTCATGGCAAGCTCTTCTGTATCGTATTCAAACAACTTTGTTCCAGGCTCTACTTCCTGCCCTTTTTCAACAAAGATCTGTTTTACCTTCTGGTTGTCTGCCAGTGTCAGTTTCAACGTATCCTGTGCTTCAACCACTCCTGTAAAACGGTTCTGTGTCCCAAGTCCTGTCCCTGTGATCATTCCGACGGAATCCGCATAAAGAACATTCTCTCCATCTGCTCCACCTCCACCTGTCAGATTCTTCACAAGAATCAGGGCGATCACTGCCACAAGGAAGATACCTCCGCCGATCAACATTCCTTTTTTCTGTTTTGTATCCAATCTTCTTTTTTCTTTCGGCTGACTGGAGCTCTGTGTGTCGGATGACTGCTTTCTGATTCCCCGCATCTTTTGCCCTCCTGCTTTGTTTTATTTTTACTTCTTTTTGTGCAAAAGATAAAATCTCCGGACATCCGGTACAATCTGCACAAAATATTCTCTCATACCATCAGTATACAAGAAATGTGCCTAAAAAGACATTGATATTTTCTTAAGATTTTTTATCTTTTTTCTATAACCGGCTCACAGACTCCTTCTGCCCCGGCAAGCAGAATCATCAGAAGCAAATCTCTCTGTGGTCCAAGCCATGCTTCTTTTGGCTCGTACCATTCCTGAAGGGTATGGATTCCGTCTTCTTCTCCACCTCTTCCAACAGTGATTGCCGGGATTCCCATACTGATCGGGATATTCGCATCCGTACTGCTCTCATACCGATACTCCGGTTCAATCCCCAGCAGTTCTGCCGCCCGGAATGCTGCTTTCACGATTGCGCAGTCCTTTGGCTGTGCCCCCGCCGGTCTCACACCGCGTCCTTCGATCTGCACTTTGATCTGCGGCTTTGAAGCATCCCATCTTGCATTTTCTTCTTCCACTGCCTGTTTGATCACTTTATGAAGTTCTTTGTCCAATCGGTTCAGCTCTTCTTCGCTGTCCGAACGGAGGTCTACCAGCATGGATGCAGAACCTGAAATTGTATTTACAGAAGTTCCCCCCTGGATCACGCCTACGTTAAATGTTGTCTTCGGCTCTTTCGGGACCTGGAATTCTGCGATCTGTGCGATGGCTCGTCCCATTGCATGGATTGGATTAGGAATGCTAAAGTTCTGGAAACTGTGACCACCTCTTCCGGTAAATGTCACCTCATAACGGTGACTTCCTGTTGCCGTATAGATCACCCCGCCCGTATACTGGTTATCAATCGAGACAAATGCATCTACCTCTGGACATTCTTCTGAAGCCTTGTTGTCGTATCCGAACAGATACTTCACGCCCCTTAGATCTCCAAGTCCCTCTTCGCACACATTTGCACAGAAGATCAAGTCCCCTTTTGTGTGAAGATCTGCATGGATCATTGCTTTCGCCACTGCGATCATCTCTGCCACTGCATGTGTGTCATCGTTAATGCCAGGGCAATAATAACGATTCCCTTCTTTCCTTATCGACAGATCTGTCCCTTCCGGAAATACTGTGTCTGTGTGTGCTGCAAGCATTACACTTGGTCCCTCACCGGTTCCCGGCCAGATCCCAAGCACATTTCCAACAGCGTCAATCCTGACATCCCTAAGCCCGATCTCCCGAAACCGCTCCCGGATATACTCCGCTTTTTTCTCTTCCTTATAAGAAGGTGCCGGGATCTGACACATATTGAGCGTGTCCTGAGTCGTTGCCGGATCTTCTTCCTTTATATATTCCAATGCCTGTTTTATTTTTTCATTTTCAAGAATCATTTCCCTGTTTCCCTTCGTTCTGTGTACTTTGTATTTTGCTGTAATAAACACTTTTAGTATATCATATTTTCTTAATGATACCGTGATTTTGCGGATTTTCTATAACAGTAATTTTTTTATTGAACTTTTTCATTTATCGTGGTATACTCTGACTAAAGTTTTGAACTTTTAAATTGAACTTTTTAGAGATTTTCGTATTGAAGCAGATTTTAAATTGAACTTTATATTTTGTTAATACTTTATTAATGGGGTCTGACCACCGGAAGGATGACCCCAGAAAGGAGCTTTATGGAAACCTTTGCAGACAGATTAAAAGCCGCTATGAACGAGCAAGGCCTGAAGCAGGTTGATCTTGTTCGTCTTGCCCAGCAGAAAGGGATCAAGCTTGGGAAAAGTCATGTCAGCCAGTATGTCAGTGGGAAGACAATCCCGCGTACCGACATCTTACATTTTCTGGCAGATGCCCTGCAGGTTGATCCTGACTGGTTAAACAATAATAATGATAATGATTCCACACTGTCAGATGTTGATAAGATACAGACATCCGCAGATAATTCAGGAGGTATGAAAGTGAGAGAATTCAAGAAATCATCCAAGTTAAATAATGTATTATATGATGTGAGAGGTCCGGTTGTTGATGAGGCTGCCAGAATGGAAGAGATGGGAACTCATGTACTGAAGCTTAATATCGGAAATCCGGCTCCGTTTGGCTTCCGTACACCGGATGAGGTGATCTATGACATGAGCCGTCAGCTTTCTGACTGCGAAGGCTACTCTGCTTCTGCCGGTCTGTTCTCTGCACGAAAAGCGATCATGCAGTATGCCCAGTTAAAGCACCTGCCGAATGTAACGATGAGCGATATTTACACAGGAAATGGTGTCAGTGAACTGATCAATCTTACGATGTCTGCTCTTTTGGATACAGGGGATGAGATTCTTATCCCGTCTCCGGATTATCCGCTCTGGACAGCTTGTGCTACACTTGCCGGTGGAAAGCCTGTGCATTATATCTGTGATGAGCAGTCTGACTGGTATCCGGATATCGAGGATATGCGTAAGAAGATCAATGACCGTACAAAAGCGATCGTTATCATCAATCCAAACAATCCGACCGGTGCTCTTTATCCGAAGGAAGTACTGCAGCAGATTGTAGACCTCGCAAGAGAACACCAGCTGATCATCTTCTCTGATGAGATTTATGACCGTCTTGTTATGGATGGAAAAGAGCATGTTTCTATTGCTTCTCTCGCACCGGATCTGTTCTGCGTGACATTCAGCGGACTGTCCAAGTCCCATATGATCGCCGGATTCCGTATTGGATGGATGATCTTAAGTGGTAATAAGGCGATCGCGAGGGATTATATTGAAGGTTTAAATATGTTATCAAATATGCGCCTTTGTTCCAATGTTCCTGCACAGGCAGTTGTCCAGACAGCACTTGGCGGCCATCAGAGTGTCAATGATTACATCATTCCTGGTGGACGTATTTATGAGCAGAGAGAATTTATTTATAACGCATTGTGTGATATCCCTGGTATCAGTGCAGTGAAACCAAAAGCTGCTTTTTATATCTTCCCGAAGATTGATACGAAGAAGTTTAACATTACAAATGATGAGCAGTTTGCTCTTGATCTGCTTCGTGAGAAGAAGATTCTGATCGTGCATGGAAGTGGATTTAACTGGAAGGATCCGGATCATTTCAGAGTAGTTTATCTGCCTCGTGTGGAAGTGCTTGAGGATGCTTCTGTGAAGCTTCGTGATTTCTTGGAGTATTATAGACAATAAAATCTTACTCCATTATAAATTTTTGAAGAATGTACAATCAAAAAGAGAACTTACTCGCTTGTATGTAAGTTCTCTTTTTGATTATTTCTTATTATACTATCATTATCATTTTTGTCAATATTTTACTTGTAATTATTTTACATTACAGATTCATATAAAAATAAACAAACACCGGCATCGTAACCACCGCCAGCAATGTCGTCATTACATTGATCGCGCTTGCATATTTCGAATCGTTTCCGTACACCTGACACATCTGTGTGATCGTTGAGGCGCATGGTGTGATCGCTGCCATGTATGTGATCAGGATGATGTTTTCTGCCTGTGGGTGCCAGTTTTTCATTCCTAATAGAATAATGACTGCCAGTGCTATGATCGGTTCGATCACTAATCGGATGAATGTGACCAGGTAGATTCTTTTGTTTGTAAATACTTTCTTTAGATCGACGCCTGCAATCAGCATTCCTGTGACGATCATACTTAATGGTCCGATCATACTTCCAACGGATGACAGGGTATTTCCTATGATCTCTGGAAATCTGATCTTCGTGAAGAATAAGAAGACTCCTGCGAATACAGAGATCATGTTTATATTTAACAGAATCTTCTTTAAACTGATCTCTGTTTCTCCACTGATCTTACATTTGCAGTGGGTCCAGATGAAGAATAATTGAACACTCATGAAGACGCAGCCGTAGATGACCCATTCTTTTCCTAAGATATAGGTGACTAATGGTACGATCAGATTTCCTGAGTTGGAATAGTAGGCAGATGTGTATTCCACCATGTTCAAATGAAACATTTTTCCCATGATCCATGTGACAAACAGTAATAAAAACTGCAGGATCACAGATGCGATACATGCAACTGCCAGTCCTTTCATAATGCTTGGGGTATAGTCTACCTGAAATGCCTGAATGATCACGGCTGGTATGATCAGATAGAGAATGATCTTTGAGATCACTTTGCTGTCTTCTTCTTTTAAAAATTTGATCTTTATCATAATGTAACCCATGAGGATCATCAGGAATAGTTGTACGATCTGTTTTAACAGCAGAATACTGATTTGCATGGTGTTTTCCTTCTTTCTTTTGTATGTTTTCTTGATATCTCATCCTAGTATATCATTCTGCTTTTTTTATACAAGAAATGTTTCGAATTTGATACATCTTTCTTTGTTGTTTTTCCTAGAATCATCTTGATAATCTTCCCAAAAAGTATTAGAATCTGTATAGTTTTTTGAAAGAGGGTATTGTATATGAAGAATTCTTCGAAACAGTCCGTGAAGATGGATATGCTTCATGGAAGTTTATTCGATAAGATGTTAATGTTTGCTATGCCGCTTGCTGCCTGTAGTATCTTACAGCAGCTTTTTAATTCGGTCGGTACTGCCGTTGTCGGACGGT
>OLQJ01000859.1_pt1 | contig 12890 bp, 20 predicted proteins | sample 1673231 | NCBI WGS metagenome assembly OLQJ01 (sample SAMEA3136769, study PRJEB25190) | human gut metagenome | biome: human gut; feature: human-associated habitat; material: faeces | place: Austria | collected 2013
CCAGGGGTTCGAATCCCTTCTGGGTCACCAAATCATTTAAAAGCGAACTTTCAAGAGTTTTATCATGGAACTCTGAAAGTTCGTTTTTATAATTAAAGACAATTTCAATGTGATCTTCATATATAGTTATATGATGAACAAAAGCCTCTATAATCCTAGCACGCCCACGTAGGGTGCTAGGATTTTCTTTTGCCATTTTTAGCAAAAAGAAACGGATATGATCTTCTGTAAGTTCTACAGGGATAATGGTATTTTCGAGGTTCGTTTTTATCTCAATCTGGTCTTTTAACTCTTGTTCGGTAGCCTCAATTCTGTGTTTTAATACATCAGAAATGAATCCATTTGCAATGGCGGTCATATAATTGTCTAATGATTTTTTCAAATCACGAATATGAGCGTCAATTATATCAATTTGTGCAACAGTTTCGCTTTGAAGATTTTTACCTGAGCTGGCAGCATATTTAGCTATTTTATTAACCACATTAGGTTTATTTAGTATCGCAAGGGTTTGGCTTATGACAATATCATCAAGGGCATCTCGTCTAATATTTTGAGCCTTACAGGCATTTTTGCGACGTCTATTGCTGCATACGTAATAATGGTGCAGGGCACCTGTTTTAGATGTACCCGTTGAGCCCACATAATTTCCTCCGCAACGTCCGCATTCTAGCTTTCCACATAGTTGGTATAGCTCACTTCGATTGCCCTTCTTTTTAGCACGTAAATTTCGTTTGTGCTGTGCTTTTTCGAATATATTTTTATCTATGATAGGGGGAATAGCATTTTCTATGCGTTCTGATCCCCAAGAATAGACTCCTATATATTTTTCATTGCTAATAATGGCCTTAATGCTATTTGTATTGAATGGCTTGCCTTTATGGGTTAAATGTCCGTTTGCGTTCATATAAGACGCCATTTCGCTAAGTGTATGACGTTGTAAATACATATCAAATAATTTACGTACAATGTTGGCTTCATGTTCGTTGATTTCTAGCTGCCTATTATTAGATAATTTATATCCATAGGGGACAACAGTGCCTACCCATTTACCCTGTAATACGTTATCAGTCATTCCCCGCATTACTTTTTGCGACAATTCTGCTGAATAGTATTCGGCCATACCTTCTAATACCGATTCTAGGATAATACCACTAGGGTCATCTTTAATATTTTCTTTAACGGATATAACTCGTATCCCATTTTTCCGTAACTTTGCTTTATATATAGCGCTATCATATCGATTTCGACTGAATCTATCTAATTGATATACCAGCACATAATTAAAGGCCTGCTTATTGCTATCTAAGATCATTTGACGAAATTCGGGCCTATCATCTGTTTTAGCACTTAAAGCGCGGTCTATATATGTATTTGTTATTGTGATTCCTTCACGTTCCGCATAAGCCATACATTCTCTTATTTGTCCGTCTATAGATTCATCCCGTTGCTTGTCTGAGGAATATCGGGCATAAATAACACCTATTTGAGTAATTTCGCTCATATGTTCGCTCCTAATTAAAAAATTAAAGGGGCATAGCCCCTAAAACTCTGAGTTTATTGTTATATAGTAATCATTTAACCTTTTCAAAATATTTTTTGGCAATTGTGTAAGCCTAATATAATCCTCAAAAATTAGTAAGTTTTTGTCATTATCTGCTTTATTGTAAGGATTATAAATGCATAGACGAAAATCATCAATAAAATTTGATTTAAGGCTATATGATGGCAACAAAATTAAAACAGAAAGGATATAATTGTATAATCCTTTTAATGAATCCCGGTCTTGTTGATAAATTTTTCCATCTATAGTTCTTATTAAATCGGGCATAAGGGTGGCATATAATGATGCCGGATAGTTTATTGAACCAACACGAAACATGACAAAATTAAGATTATGGGCGGCTACATTTCTAAATTTCCTAATTATCTCTAAAGCAGGCGTTATAAAGCAGACCTTATTGCTGTAGTCTAATTCATCTGTTTTTAGCAATGCATTCACAAATTTTTCTTTCTGTGGACGTTTTAGAAATTTAACAAAATTTGTTGCTATGCTAAATGGTATATTTTTAAACAAAATCCATGGTGGTATATCATTATACTTTTTCTTATAGTGCTTACATGGGTTTCCTAAATTTTCATTAGATGTTAAATTTGAGATTTTATCTTGTATGTCATCTGTAAATAATAAATCAGATGCAGCAGACTTATAATTTCGTTGATCTAAGTATTGTAATTGTTCGATGCCAAAATCTTCAGATAGTATATATGCTAAATTTGTTTTACATATATTTTCAATAATCATACTATATTTTATACTTAGTGATTGAAATCGCTTGTCTATAATATATAACTGATATAAATATTCGATAGTCACCCCTCTAATGAATTTATCGTTTGGCATTAGAACGTTTTTGTACCCATTAATCAAATCGTAATAAGACATATATTGCAATACATGTCTAGCAAAACATTCATCTTTTATAGTTAGCCCACGAGATTTAAGCAGTTCAATTTGTTCCTCATATGTCTTAAACGGCTTTGCTGTTTTTAAGTCCATATAGGCCTCCCCCAAAAAAGAAAAAACCCCACTTATAATATAAGTGAGGTCGGTGGCCAGTACAATGTACTAGTAAGCCAATACAATGTACTAGTAAGCCAATGAACTACTTATATTATATAGTATGCTTTCCATAAAATCAACGTGCAAAAATAACTTCGTCGCCAACCTCAATTATTTTGTTGCTAGGAAACGATCTGTTTGTAGCTTTTTCTAGATTTACGTGCATTTTTTGAGGATTTCCCGCCATTGCTGCGGCGTAAATTTTAAGTGGAGAAAGGTATTCTTCGCTTGTTTCTGATGAATCTTTAATACATACCGAGAAACGTTCAAATAACTCTGCTACAATTATCCGCTCGATAATTAAATCATATGTTCCTAATTCCTGCCCTTCAAGGTCTTTTACGGGGGTACCTTTTTTTACTATATTCAAAGGTTGTCCAATAGCTATATCATCATATTCCCCTGCATTAATTATAATTCTTGCTGCATCGATGATTTCAATTACTTTAAATGGATAGTTATTCATAATTGGCTCCTTATAATAACTAAAATGAGATGGATTTTATAATAATAAACAAATCTATATTATATATGCCTTTTGGATTCAATAAGATTCACATGTTGCGGTGAATCATGATCTGCAAAATTAATATGGCTCAGTTCATGCAAATAAGTTTTTTGATTTTCTGCATGCGATAATTTTGCATTCAGTATTACTGTATAGGTATCATCTTCGTTTTTCCTAACATATCCCCCGCAGCCAGTCGGTAAATTTACTAGCTTAACTATAATCACTCGTAATCGTCCCCCCGCTCCCTTTGTAATAACGACTTCGTGATATTTATAATACTTTCCATCTCGCTTTTTGATAGGCTCCGCTTTGCGTCTAATAACAACCGCAAATCGGGGTCATTTTTTATTTCCTCCGCTAATTCCGCCACCTCCGGATCATAATAATATCCATCATCCGTAGTAGGGTGTTCACCTGTTAAAAGGTATTCGATAGATACATTAAAAATAGATGCTATCTGTTGAAGCATATCCGCTCCCGGCCTCCGTTTATCAGATTCCCACATTGATATCGTAGGAACAGCAACATTTAGCATTTTGGCTAATTCAAGCCCCGTATAATGTTTTAATTTCCTTAATTGTTTTATTCTCGCTCCTAAAGTTTTCATTTTGTTACACCTCTATGTCTTGATGTTAGCAAAATGTAAAGAAAAAGTAAAATAGCTAAACGTAAAGTTTAAAAACATTTTATTTGCAACTTTACAAAATGTGAAGTATAATCAACTCATAGAAGTTAACCAAATGTGAATAAAAGAAATGAGGTGATAAAGTGAAACAGACAAAGTTGATTGAGTTACGAAATCAATTTGGGCTCACTCAACAAGATATTGTAAAGGTGTTAGGGATTTCAGAGGGGGCCTATTCTCAGAAAGAAACTGGAAAGAGAGGATTTAATCAAAAAGAAATGAGTTTAATCTTCACTATATTTAAAGCGCATGATCCGCATTTGAATATGCAAGATATTTTTTTGATTTAAAAGTTAGCTAAATGTAAAGTTATAAGGAGCCATTTATGAATTACAAAGCAGGTTGGGGCTTTAAACCTATGGAAGAAATGCAGTATAAACATTGTGATTTTCTACCGATGGATTACATCGAGGATTATTACAAACGTACAGGGATGATTGTTATTACTCACTGGGCTTATCCCAAAAGCGAATTTGAAAAAATCGTCACAAAAATAGAAAAGGTAATCGTAGATATTAAAGCAGGAGTTTACGATTACAGCTATCCTACAAAGCGGTCAAAGCAAGAAACTCTTGAACGCAATCAAGAATACTTGCATCGACTATACACTATTAAATTCAAACTTGATTTATAAGGAGGTGAATATTATGTCATTAATCGATTTAGGCATGAACATTGCACTATTTGCAGCATTGGTAGCTAGCATATTGTCATTATTGGGTATGTAAGGAGTACTAAATGTCGAATTTAAAGAAATATTTACAGGCTCGTATAAAATTCGTCAAAAGCGACATTGATTATGCAAATAAAGAGAATGTAATCAGAAATATGTATGCTTGTTACGAACTGGCAGACGTAGCCTATATGGCTGATTTGGCAGATTTATATGATGAGTTTTTAGAGATGTATTACAGATTATATTTTAAAGCTGCCGATATGAAACAAAAAGGAGAGTGATGAAGATGTCAGACGCTTTATCAATGCTTGGCGATTTACCACTTGGAACGCTGGACCAAATGAGTGATATCCGAGATACGCTCAAAGCATTTGGCAAAAATGATGTTCAAATCATTATTACTGCTACAAATATTGATGTAAAACCAATCAATGCAGGTGGTGATTCTGAATGAGTTGGGATGTAAGACCGTGGCTGGTTGAAGATATGATTGATTTTTTTAGCCGGCCCGGAATATTAGAAGAATTTGAAGAATGGAGGGAAGAATATCATGCAAATGGTGGACAGAACGGAAGCATTGAAATGGCGACATTACCGAATTACACAATATCGACGTCGCAGATCCGAGAGGCGGAATATGATGGCCCCTCAGCTTGCTGACATAGTTGAAGGCTTTATTTTTGGCACGTTGTTTATGTTGCTAGTATGGGGTGTTGCATATTGGTGGGTAACCGGGGAGGCGATAATTCGATGGTGAAACGTTGTTACCATTGCGGTTATAAATTAACTAATCACGAAACCTATAGCATATTTAATACCGCAATTGGAAAGGTCGTTTGTGTTTGTAAAAATTGTCATTCTACATATTTACGAATGCGAGCAAAAGAAAGAAAAAGGGCTGCACTTGCTGGAACAAGCACAACCCTAGTTAAATAATAACCTAATCACATTATATCATAGAAAATTTTAAAGGAGCAAAAAAAATAGAACTTGAACAATTAACTTTAAAATTAAACGGTAATGTAATAGAACCGTGGTTTATCAAGGCGAGCTATGAAAAAGTTGGAAATTTCCCAACTCCTTATGGCTGGATGACTATGAGCTATTTAACTAATCGAATTGAATATCTAAAAAATGAAAGATGTTCGACGCCATTGGTTGAAATTCGTGTTCATATCGATAACGTTATTAAAACAATGGAAGCTATTAAAGCTTATTTAGAAAAGGAGTAATATCATGAACCAATTTACAATCGAATTCAAAAATCCAAAAGACTTAGCAAAAAAAATTAGCGAGTACAACGAATTAATGAATGGATCTGTTACAGAAGCTGAGCCTCCTAAAAAGGCTACACCAGTAGCAAGCGCTTCCCCTAAAGAAGTAGTAACGCCACATTGTGATGTAGCAACATTAGGACCAAAGGCCGCTACTCCGGGCGAGCCTGTAGAGGTTAAGAAACCTACTGCCGAAGAGGTAACCGTTATTAAATCTGCTGAAAAAATCACAAATGATGCAGAACCTAAAGAGGATCCCGTAGTGGAGCAAGAACAGGCAGAAGCTAAGGAACCCGCTCAGGATGCAACCGATGATGATAAAGCCGCAAAAAAGCAGGCTTTAATTGATAAGGCAAAAGAATGGTTATTAGCAGACCAAGCAAATCGATTGACACCATATATGGCATTAATGGGCAAACATAAAGTGCCGGGGAATAAAATCACAGTTGATAATTTAACAAAAGAATTAGCGGCTGAATTGATTACCTTGATTGGTTAATTGGTGTTTAAGAAGGAGTATATACATGAACAATAAGAGCAATTACACACGAGTTGTGGAAATATTAAAGGCTGATAATAAAACATTGGAACGGGCGATGCAGTTATCGCCTGAGGATGCTAATGAGTTCCAAGAGGCCCTAGATTACAATAATGCAGTTATTAAAGCATCTCAATCAATTATTAAGGCCATTGATATAGTTAGTGAAGCTGACAAAAAGGCGGCAGCTAATGATAAGCAGTCCAGTGGAAAGAAACGAGCTGCAGAGTTGAAAGAAAAGGCGAATAATACGCCTAAGGACCCTACGCCAGCACCTGAGCCTGAGCCAGCTAAAGCAGAAGTAAATACTGATATTGATATTAACGAGTTATTTGGTTAATGCTATGGAAATATTGTATTCGTTTGAAATCCCAAAATTACATGATAGTGTAGTTCGCTATCAAGGATGGCAAGCGCCAAAAACTGTAATCTATCATGCTGATTGTGATGCCTCATTTTCTGCTACATGGCCTGAATATTACCATCCGGGCAATGGGTATTGTACACGAGCACACTATTATGTATGTCCTTTCTGTGGACATCATTCCAATCCTTCTCGTGAACATGTAGGGCTTATTATTAATGAATCTGATGCGATTCCTATTGATATTAGATTCTCTATTGTTTCTTGCAAAGACTGGGTTGATCTCCAAATGCAAGGACATCAGGTTGTATTGATGGGCGACCAGCTCATCAAACAGCCTAAGCGCTTTTATCAAACAATCCGTTTTGATTTTAAAAATTTGAGGGTTCTTTTTATTGACGATTTAAGAGGTGAAAAGAAAGTCAGTATTTATGATTTAGAGCATATTTCAGGCACTACAAATAATCTATATGGATATGTTGGCATGCTGCATCAATGTAGAACTAGATCTGCAGCAATTAACTATGCCACCCAATTTAGAATGTTATTTAAGGTGCTTCGTTTAGAGTTTGAAAAACGAATGTCAGCTATTACCGGTTATCGGGTTAAGGATGTTTATCAAGCAACGGGAGTATCTAATGAGCATGGGTATGGTGCTGGAATGATTTTCAATATGGCATGGCGAATGGCATTCCCTGATGGTCCTGCTTTAACAAAACCATTGTCTTTTCAACTTTGGGAATGGAGCAGAGCAGGTAATAAAGCCATTAACGCTGATGTTATTAATTTAGGACGTCGTTATCATTCGTTCTATGATGCTTTAATCAGGGGACATAATATAACAGATTTAAAGCCGTTTATGCGTCGCTGGTTACATAAAAATCCGGGTTCAATCACAGCTTTTAAAGGGATTGTCATGTTGAGTGATGATATAAATGAGCAACGATTATTGTTAGATGTACTCAGCCGAAAGCAACATATCTTACTCAGAATATTTGATGATGCCCAAGCGCTAGTATTTTTGAAACGGTTTAGAAAGGAATATAAAAATCAGCTTATTCCGTTTTTAAGCAACCATTTTGAATGGGACATCATAACTATGTATTCACAGTTAGAAGCCGAGAACAAAGCAACATTTTGGGAAACACATCCCAAATTAAGGGATGTACATGATGAGTTGGTTAATATTCTAAATAAACAGCGTTTTGAATATGTGGAGTTGCTAAAGGCTGATGGATTAGCCGAAAAGTCAAACGGATTAGAATTTGTTATCCCTGAAACTGGGGCGGATTTAGTGAACATTGGTGTTGCGCTTAAAAACTGCGTCAGATCTTACACGAATAAGATTCAGCAGGGGCAATGCATTATTGTGGGCGTTAAGAAAGCCAATAAATTTGTAGCTTGCTTAGAATTAAAACCACTACAAGGCAATGGGGCATTGCTGGTGCAAGCAAAATTATATGCTAATAAATCAGTACATACTAATAAAACTATCAATAACAAGGTTCTTTCATGGGCGTATCGCCATAGAATTGCACCTAATACCTCAGATATTGATGTTAAATTGTTTGAAAAGCAGAAGGGAGCTTGATTATATGGCTTACAAAAAAGTGTTTGATGCTAATAAGGCCACTCGTGAAGAATGGTTAGAGTTTCGTAAAAGTGGTATAGGCGGTTCAGATATGCCCGCTATTCTAGGCCTAAGCAAATATAGATCTGCACTTGATGTGTGGATGGATAAAACGGGTCGGACAACACCATCTAAGGATGATGGAAACCGATTTACATATTGGGGGACGAAGCTTGAAAGCATTGTTGCAGATGAATTCGCTATTCGTACCGGGTATAGTGTCAGAAATAATAATTTCACACTACAATCCATTGAATATCCGTTTTTATTAGCGAATATTGATAGGGAGATTGTAGGAATTGATGCGGGGCTGGAGTGCAAAACAGCCTCCGCATTTAAAGTGGATGAATGGCAAGGGGACAGCGTCCCTGATGCCTATTACATTCAGTGTCAGCACTATATGGCTGTCACTGGTAAAAAGAGTTGGTGGATTGCTGCATTAGTTGGTGGCAATGATTACTATTACAAAGAAATTCCTCGTAACGATAACGTTATAGAGGCAATTATTGAAGCGGCGCAAGAGTTCTGGTCTTTTGTATTAACTGACACTATGCCAGCGGTTGATGGATCTGATTCATGCCAAGAGGCATTACGGCAACTATATTCCAACACTCAGCCTGAATCAGTTCAATTAGAAGATACCGCCGATATTTATGCTGAAGAGTATTTAAAGGCTAAGGCCGATAAAAAGGACGCTGAGGAACGGGCTAAAGAGGCTCAAAATAATCTATGCCAGCTATTAGCTAATAATGAAGTAGGTTATACCAATAATCATAAAATCACATGGAAATATAAAAAGGCGATTGATGGATTTGATAAAAAAGGATTGGCAGCCGATTACCCTGACATTTTCAGTAAATATGTAATTAAAAATGATCCAGTCCGGAATCAATTCAGTTGTAAATAATGGAGGCTATATTAGTATGACGGCAGAATGGCTTAAATCATTACTTGAAAAAGTCGATGATGATTATGAAATTAAAATTTTAGATTTTCGCAGTGAATTAGAGCTAGATATTAGCAATGTGCGAATTGATCTTGATAATAAAGTAATCGTATTTGAGGAGGATATTAAATAATGGCGACAACTAAAGATGTAACACTAAAAACAAGCAAATTAACACCTGCAAAGCAGGATAATTCTCTTAAAGGTATGTTGTCAAACGACAATATTAAAAACCGATTCAACGAAATTCTTGGTAAAAATTCGGCAGCTTTTATTTCCTCATTATTGGCGGTTGCTAATAATAACGAATTGTTGATGAAGTCCGACCCAGCCACCATTATTGGTGCTGGTGCCACGGCGGCCGCAATGAACTTACCTGTAAATCAGAATTTTGGATTTGCATATATCATTCCGTTTCACAATGGAAAGACTAACCGTTATGAAGCTCAATTTCAGTTGGGCTATAAAGGCTACATACAACTAGCTATGAGAACCGGGCAATATAAGGCTATTAATGTCGTACCTGTATACGAGGGCGAAGTGAAGTGTGTTAATCGCTTTACAGGCGAATATGAATTCGGTGAACGTACCGGAGATGAAATTATTGGATACATGGCCTATTTTAAGCTCATTAATGGGTTTGAAAAGTTCTTATATATGGATATTGAGGAAATGCAGGCTCACGCCAAAAAATACTCTAGAAATTATAAGGGAGGTACAGACCGCTGGGGCTTGACTGACTTCCATACGATGGCTGTTAAGACTGTACTCAAACGATTGTTAAGCAAATATGGTATCTTGTCCATTGAAATGCAAGGATCTAATGCGTTAGCTACTGCATTAGAAAATGACGGCGGTGTTATTACGATTGACAGTGAAGGTCATACAGTTACTGACTTTGATGGCGAAACATTAGATGCGGCTGGTGATACTTTTATGGTCGGCAATGATATTGTTAATGCGGATACAGGGGAAGTAATTGATGATAATAACATCAATGAAATGTTTGATAAATAAGGGGGATATATGTTTTTACGGAGTGATGTATTTCACCGCTTATTACATAATAAGCAAATGACGTTACTGGATTTTATGAAAGAGGCGCATTGCTCGCCTCTAACACTTGTGAAGGCGTTGAGTGGCAAAGATGTGGTTCAATCTTCAACCCGATTTCGATGGGCACAGGCATTGGGGTGCTCGGTTATGGATATATTTGTTACTAGATGGAAGTAGAGGGATGATGTTATGGCTAAGTTGACAAACTATTTTAGCCACGATGTAAGCGCACTAAGTGACCCTAAAATCATGATTATGATTTCGCTACACGGTATGGTGTCATATGCGTGGTGGTGGATTTTAATTGAACGCTTGGCTGTTGAGGAAGATTGCAAACTTCCTTATAACAAATTCACCTTTGCTGGATTGGCAGTAACATTTCAAATTTCTGACAATTTAGAGTTTTGGAAGCAAAATGAAGCAAATGCTTCAAGTAACGAAGCAAACGAAGCACCCTTGAAGCAAACAGCTTTGGCTCGTTTTTTCATTGATTCTTTGATTGAAGATTGCAATTTGCTTCAAACTGATGGCGAATATTTTTGGTCTCCGTCTCTTTTAAAAAGGAGACAATTACGAGAAGAAAAATATAGAAAAATTTCTGAGAAACGCAGAGAGGCTGGGCGTCTTGGCGGTTTGGCTAGTGGTGAAAGCCGAGGGAGAAAAAAGGCAACTATTAAGCAAAACGAAGCAAATGCTTCAAGCAATGAAGCAAACGAAGCCAAAGGAAAGAAAGGAAATAAAGATATTATATTCTATTCTACTGATGAGCACGACGAAGTGAAGCAAAACGAAGCAAATGCTTCAGATGATATTGACATAAATGATCTGTTTGAAAAGTCCGATACTAAATTAAATGATACTCAATCTAAGGTCTATAGAGTCTATATGAGCGAGATAGGAGAAATTAGTTCTGTTACTAAAGAGCGCATTGATGATTTAGTCGTTGACTTTGGGGCTAATGAGGTAGTTAATGCCATATCTATTGCTAGTGAGCGAGGTAAAGGCAGTATAGGCTATATAACAGCTATTCTTAACAATAAGGTTAAAGAGGAAGTGATAAAGGGAAATGGAAGCAATGGACGTAACGGCGGAAATAGAAAGAATAAGGCAGCAACAGACAGCAGTGAAGTCGACTGGGATAAAGAAACAGGAGAATGGATATGAGTTCTATACTCCACATTATCCACCACCTGTTGCAGTTGAGTGTCAAAAAGATCTATCACAGTATGGCATAAAAGGTCGATACTTAGATATGACATTTTCTAAATTAAAGCAGCTAGGAGCACCGCCCGAAGATAAGGATGCATATAACTGTGCTTTGAAGTATGCTGTTCATCTAAATGAGCATATCAAAAGTGGAAGGGGCTTGATTATGATGGGGCCAGTTGGAACTGGTAAAACATCATTAGCTATCAGCATATTACGACAAGCGATTGAACAAGGGTATAATGGCTACCTTATTTCAATGATGAGCTTACTCGACACATTGCTCATATTGAGTAAGGGACCAGCTGAACACTATCTGAAATTTGAAAATCGTATTCGTAATTGTCCTTTGCTTGTGCTGGATGATTTCGGGGCCGAATACGATAATAAATGGGTTTCAAGTAAGGTTGATTCAATTATTTCTGATCGAGTTGAACGTGGAAAAGCGACTATTATCACCACGAATTTATCTGTTCAACAAATTAAAAAGTGCTATGATAGCCGCATTTATGACCGATTGAAAGAAACGTCATTTATTCTATCGTTTAAAGGTAAGTCTAAACGGGATCCGTTGGATATTTCACAAATTTAAGGAGAAATAGAATGAAACCAAATGCCAAGATTGAGATAGAAGTTTTTGATAATGGATGCATTAAAGTTGGAATGGAAGGACAATTCACTGATTTAACAATCGGATTTTGTGCAGGAGTTGCACAGGTAGTTCAATTAGCATCGAAGAATGCTAATAAAACACCGGAAGAACTATTAAATATTGTTACTGCTGAGATGCGTAATGCATTAGGTAGTGTATTAAGTGAAAAAGGAAAGGTTACGCATTAAGAATGAATAAGCTTGTAATTTATGGCCGACCAGCAACAAAAAAGAATAGTTCGCGAGTTGTATACGCTGGGAAATATCCTCGTGTCTTACCATCAAAAGCCTTTGAGGAATATCAAGCATTAGCGCTTAAACAGTTGCAATTCTATCGTAAACGAGCGTACCATTCTGGCCCTGTGTCATTACGGTGCCGCTATTACATGCCGAACTGGGCACATTGGCCTGATCTGGTCGGCTTGTTACAAGCTACATCAGATATATTGACGGAAGCTGGCATTATTGACGACGACATGTGGGTTGCAAACTATGATGGATCTGAAATAGTTGGAATCGATAAAGCAAATAGCAGGGTCGAAATTGAATTTATACCAGTGAAGGAGGGAACTATATTATATGAGTTGCGAGACAGGAGGAATACAAAAAGAGCTAAACGATAGCTGTTTATATTGTTAGACAAATGCTAGGTTAGGAGTCAAAAAATGAAATGGCATAAATTTAAAAATTGTTTACCGCCACCTGATACAGTTGTGATAGTGCATGTTAGTGA
>OLQJ01000871.1_pt1 | contig 12723 bp, 10 predicted proteins | sample 1673231 | NCBI WGS metagenome assembly OLQJ01 (sample SAMEA3136769, study PRJEB25190) | human gut metagenome | biome: human gut; feature: human-associated habitat; material: faeces | place: Austria | collected 2013
CGGGATGGACGCAAAAAGATCGTTGACCTCTTTCAGTTCCCGCAGAAGCGGCTGGCACTGAAACAGATCTCCCGCGATCAGCAGAAAGTCCGTCTTTTCCCGACCGGCCAGGCGGATGATCCGCCGGAAGCTCTCCCAGATGGCCTCCCCGCGCTCCTCGCTCCAGGGAAATCCCGCATCCGGCTGCATGCCGAGATGCACGTCCGCAATATGAATAAACCGCATAGGCGCATACCCCTTTCTGGATTCATTTTCTCTATTACTACAATACGGACGTCAGGCGCACCAAATCCACATTGGATTCCACTGCACCCGGCATCCGTATTTTTCAAGTTTCTATGTCACTTTTCGTAATTACAGCTCGCAGTTGTTTACTGTTCTCGGGAACGGGATGACGTCGCGGATATTGCCCATTCCGGTCAGATACATGACGCATCTTTCAAATCCCAGTCCGAATCCTGCATGGTGGGTAGAACCATATTTTCTGAGGTCCAGATAGAATCCGTAATCTTCCTCAGCAAGTCCCAGCTCTTTCATACGGCCAAGCAGTTTCTCGTAGTCGTCCTCACGCTGGCTTCCGCCGATGATCTCTCCGATGCCAGGAACCAGACAGTCCATAGCGGCAACGGTCTTGCCATCCTCATTTAACTTCATATAGAATGCCTTGATTTCTTTCGGATAATCCGTTAGGATAACCGGACGCTTGAAGTGGTCTTCTACCAAATAGCGTTCGTGCTCGGAAGCCAGGTCGACCCCCCAGTATACGGGGAATTCAAACTTATGCCCCTGTGCTACGGCTTCTTCCAGAATCTTGATACCTTCCGTATAAGGCAGACGGACAAATTCCTCCTTCAGCACGCCCTGCAAACGTTCTATCAATCCCTTATCGAACATGTCGTTCAAAAACTTCACATCATCATAGCAGTTGTCAAGCGCCCACTGTACACAATATTTAATAAAGTCTTCGGCCAAATCCATATTATCAGTAATATCATTGAACGCAACCTCAGGTTCAATCATCCAAAACTCAGCCAAGTGACGCGGCGTATTAGAATTCTCCGCACGGAATGTAGGACCAAATGTATAAATAGCCCCCAAAGCAGTAGCAGCCAATTCACCTTCCAACTGTCCAGATACCGTCAAACTGGCTTGTTTGCCAAAGAAATCATCATCATAAATAATCGCTCCGTTTTCATCCTTCTTCAAATCATAAAGGTTCTTGGTAGTAACTTGGAACATCTGTCCCGCACCTTCACAATCAGACGCTGTGATAATAGGTGTATGAAAATAGAAAAAACCACGTTCATGGAAGAACTTATGGATAGCGATAGCCATGTTGTGGCGGATGCGGAATACAGCTCCAAATGTATTGGTGCGGGGACGCAAGTGAGCGATCTCACGAAGAAACTCCATCGTATGACCTTTCTTCTGTAACGGATAAGTGTTATCACAAGTACCTAATACTTCGATTCCACGCGCTTGAACTTCGGCTGCCTGACCAGAGCCAATGGATTCGGTCAACTCACCGTTCACACTGATACATGCACCGGTGGTGATCTGCTTCAACATTTCTTCGTCAAAGTTTGCCAAATCAACAACAATCTGCACATTATTTATTGTAGAACCGTCATTCAGGGCGATAAAATTTACCTGTTTGCTACCGCGGCGGGTACGAACCCAACCTTTTACATTGACCATCGCACCAAAATCACGGCACTTCAGCAGGTCAACAATCTTTGTTCTACTAATTTTTTCCATTGTTTTGTCTCTTTATTGTTTATTATTCAAATGAGCCCATGCGGAGCATGTTCACTTCTTGTTCAGTCAGGTAACGCCAGTCACCGCGGCGCAAACCTTTTTTAGTCAGACCAGCAAAATAAACGCGGTCCAGCTTGATCACCTTATATCCCAAGGATTCAAAAATACGACGCACAATACGGTTCTTTCCGGAATGGATTTCAATACCGACTTGTGATTTGTCTGTTTCCGATGCATAGCTGATGGCATCTGCATGAATCTCTCCATCATCCAATGTCACACCTGCTGCAATTTGGTCAAGATCTGCCTTGGTTACATTCTTATCACAATATACATGATAAATCTTCTTCTTCAAATACTTAGGATGAGTCAGCTTGGAAGCCAAATCACCATCGTTAGTTAACAATAACACACCGGTAGTATTACGATCTAAACGCCCAACAGGATAAATACGCTCCTTACAAGCACCTTTCACAAAATCCATTACAGTCTTACGTTCCTGAGGATCATCAGAAGTAGTCACACAATCCTTCGGTTTATTCAACAAAATATAAGTTTTGCGTTCAATACTTACCGGTTCGTCATGGAACTTCACTTCGTCAGTACGCTTGATTTTAGTACCTAATTCGGTTACCACTTCACCATTTACACTGACTACACCTGCTGTAATAAACTCATCAGCCTCACGACGGGAACATATACCTGCATTAGCCAAGAATTTGTTCAGACGAATCGGCTCATTTGGATCGGTCAATATATCTTTATATTCAATCTGTTTCTTCAGACTATACTTTGCATTCGGGTTATAATCAGCCGTACGGGGACGATAGGGACGATTGTATCCACCACCTTGATTATAACCACCGGTACGAGGACGATAAGGACGGTCACCGCCTTGATTATAACCGCCGGTACGAGGACGCGGAGTGTAAGAACGCTGTTCACCCCCTTCACCGCTGTTAAAACGGGGACGCGGAGTATAAGGACGCTGCTCACCCCCTTCGCGATTATAGTTTGTGCGGGGACGATATTGACGCTCACCACCTTCCTCACCATTATTAAAACGAGGGCGCGGAGTATACGGACGCTGTTCGCCACCTTCACGATTATAATTTGTACGAGGACGGTATGAACGTTGGTCTCCTCCATCCTCACTGTTAGGATTAAAGCGGGGACGTTGCGGACGGTCTCCGTTATTGTTATAGCGATTATAGGAAGGACGGTCACCGTTGTTATAAGAAGAACGGTAGGGACGGTCTCCACCTTCGCGATTATAGCTGTTCGTACGAGGACGATAAGGACGCTGTTCGCCGTCGTTGTTGTATCTGTTGTAATTACTGTCTCTGTTATAAGACTTATAACCACCATCACGGCTTACATTCTGGTTTTCTTCATTTGCAGCACCTTCTTGTCTGCTTTCATTTTCTGTACTCATGGTTTTCCTTTTATTTTTTAATTAATGTATAACGCCCTCTCGGGCTTTTTGGATTAAAATCTAACTAACTATTTTTTAAATACCTGTATAATTATGCGGTGTAATCACCCGCAGTTCCTTTTTAATGTCTTCGCTTACATTTAGTGTTTCTATAAATTCTTTAATAGACTCTTCTGTGATAGCCTGGTTTGTACGGGTCAAAGCTTTCAATGCCTCATACGGATGAGGATAGGCTTCGCGGCGCAGAATTGTCTGGATAGCTTCCGCCACCACACTCCAACAATTATCCAAGTCGGCATAGATTGCTTTCTCATTCAGCAACAGTTTGCGCAGACCTTTCAACGAACTTTGGATAGCAATCACAATGTGACCGAAAGGTACACCGACGTTACGCAACACAGTAGAGTCTGTCAAGTCACGTTGCAAGCGGGAAACAGGCAACTTAGAAGAAAGGTGTTCCAAAATAGCATTTGCCATACCTAGATTACCTTCAGCATTTTCGAAATCAATAGGATTCACCTTATGCGGCATGGCACTGGAACCTACTTCACCCGCTTTAATCTTCTGCTTGAAATATTCCATAGAGATGTACTGCCAGAAGTCGCGGTTCATGTCAATCATAATGGTATTGATGCGTTTCATCGCATCAAAAATGGCTCCCAGATTATCATAATTAGAGATCTGAGTAGTATATTCCTCACGTTCCAATCCCAGCTTTCCTGCTACAAACTTATTACCGAATTCTTTCCAGTCATATTCGGGATAAGCTACATGATGCGCATTGTAGTTACCCGTCGCACCACCGAATTTAGCCGTGACAGGACAAGCTTTCAATACAGCCAGCTGACGATTCAGACGATAAACGAAAACCATGATTTCTTTACCCAAGCGAGTCGGAGAAGCAGGCTGTCCATGTGTTTTTGCCAACATAGGGATATTTGCCCATTCTTCAGCGTATGTAGTCAACTGGGCAATCAGCTCTTCAATTTGCGGATAGTATACTTGTTCCAATGCCTCCTTTATAGACAAAGGTACAGAGGTATTGTTTATGTCCTGTGATGTCAATCCGAAATGAATAAATTCTTTGCATTCCTCCATTCCGCCCAACTTATCGAATTCTTCTTTGATGAAATATTCTACAGCCTTTACATCGTGGTTTGTTACACTTTCTATCTCTTTAATACGCTGTGCGTCAGCCTCTGAAAAGTTCTTATAAATAGCGCGCAATGCATCAAAACGTGCATGATCAAAGTCTTTCAGCTGTGGCAACGGTAGTTCACACAGAGTGATAAAGTATTCAATTTCTACCTGCACACGGTACTTGATGAGTGCAAATTCAGAAAAATAAGAGGCCAAAGCTCCCGCTTTTCCTCTGTATCGACCGTCAATAGGTGATATTGCCGTGAGTAAATCGAGCTCCATATTATATTCTTTGATAATTATCAGACTGCAAAATTAATTCTTTTTCTTGAGTTTAACGGTCTGAAGATGCATAAAGTTTGCGAAAATGAAGATTTATTTCACAAATCCCTTTTTAGTCCATTTCAGACTATTCCAACGCTGTACAAAGATAATACCACGAAGATTTTCATCCAGCACAAATGCACACCACATACCTACCAGTCCCCATCCCCAATGAATACCGAACAAGAAACCACAACCTACGGCAACACTCCACTGAACAACAAATCCTACATAAAACGGATAATTCACATCACCCGTTGCACGTAAAGCATTCGTCGCATAAATATTAATAGCCCGTCCCACTTCCAAAATCACATCAATAAACAGGATAATAGTACCCAAACGGATAATTTCCGGATTATCCGTCAGCCAGCTAAACAAAGTATGCCCCATCAAAGCCCAGATACAGGATAAAACTAAAGAAACCAAAATAGAAATACGCATCACATATTTGCCCAACAGATAAGCTGCATGAAGTTTCCTCTCACCTACCAAATGACCAATACAGATGGCTCCGCCTTGTGCCATGGCAATAGCAAACAAATAAACGAACATCACTATATTCACCACATAGGTACGAGTAGCCAGCGCTTCATTCCCCAACATATTAATAAAATAGGTCAATACTACCTGAGAGAAACTGTAGGACATATTTTCTCCGGCCGAAGGGACTCCGATTTTCAACAGGTTTTTCAGCTCGACAAACGGGAAGGGGCGAAAATAGGATAACGGAAATCTGGGAATATGTTTACGGAAAAGAATCACAAAAAGTATCACCATAGATACCCCTCGGGCAAATGCAGTAGAAATAGCAGCACCTTCCACTCCCAAAGCCGGCATACCGAACTTACCAAAAATCAGCGAATAGTTACCAATGATATTCAGAATATTTACAACTACCGTTACCATCATGGGATAAACTGCTTTATTGGCACTGCGCAAAGAGGCAGAAATAGTCAGAGATATGGCTTGAAAAAAAGCGAATGCCCCTACTATCTCCATGTAACTCACTCCATATTCCATCAGTTCGGAACGAAGCCCCATCATGGACAACAGGAAAGTGGCTCCATAGTGTAAAATGGCACTAACGAATAAACCGAACGCCAGATTGAGTATCAATGATACTCCCACCACCTGCACCATATTCTTGTGCATTCTTGCTCCCAAATATTGCGAACAGAGTACGGAAGTTCCTATATTGATCACCTCAAATATCAGGAAAGCAAACATAATGAGCTGGTTGACCACCCCTACAGCAGCCACACTATTGTCTGAATACTGACTCAGCATCACGGTATCCACTGCACCCAGCATCATAATCAGTAATGTTTCAATGAAAATAGGAACCGCCAGTCTGGCTAGGTTCTTTCGTATGCTCCTCGGTTCTTGAATTACGTCCACTTATCATCTTTGATTTTCGGGGTGCAAAGGTACGGACTTTTCACGATGCAACGGTTTGATTTATATCAAGAAATATGAACTTAAGATTTTTACCAGAAGATAAACAGGAATCTGATCTTTTCTTTTTATCTTTAGAACCAAATCTTAAATCAATAGAACAACATGAAAAAAGGAATCCTTCTGTTATCTGCAATTCTAGCATTGGGCTCTCTGTCCTCATCCGCCCAAAAAAGAACAGCCACCATGACTGATGAAGAAATGTACCTTGATGCCATGCATCATAACATCACTACCGAAAAGATTTTCGGTTATGTAAAGCAACTTTCAGACCCAGCCTTGGAGGGACGACTCGCAGGTTCGCCCGGAATGGCTAAAGCTGTAGATATCGTAAAAGGATATTTTAAAGAGTGGGAACTGATACCCGGTGGTGAGAATGGTTCCTACATACAGCTATTCCCCCACCCTTGTGTGGAAATACAACCGGGAAGCACTATGGATATCCTATTTCCTGTCACCCAAGGCAAGAAAAAAACTGTATGGATCTCTAAGACATATCCTTGGGCAGATGGTTGGTTTGCCGGAGGAATGACCAGTGACGGGGAAGTGACAGCCGATGTGGTATACGCCGGATTTGGCGTTACAGCACCCGAATTAGCATATGATGATTACAAAGATATAGATGTAAAAGGCAAGATTGTGCTGGTGGAGGGAGAAACACCCAATATAAGCCGTAACCCCGATTCACTGACCATGTGGTACAAACATACTTTGCACCAAACCAAGCTGAACAATGCCGTAACCCATGGTGCGGCAGGCTTGTTATACAAATGGGTTCCCGGTCCAAATGCCCCCTATAATCCAGGATTTGTCTATTGTCATGTTACAGACACTGTGGTTAATGATATTTTCAGGGGAACAGGCAAGACTTATAAAGAGACTATCCGGCAGATTTATAAGACTCAGAAGCCTGCCTCTTTCCATACCGGAAAGAGAGCCCACATCAAAATGAATGCTACCTATAATCCCAATGCTACTGGAAAAAATATTTTGGGTATGATCAAAGGCAGTGACCCTATACTGTGCAATGAATATGTAATCATTTCCGCCCATCTGGACCACTTGGGAATGATTCCTTTCCTTATTGAAGGAGCGAATGACAACAATTCTTCCTCCGCCGCCATGCTGGGAGTAGCCGAAGCACTGGCAAAATCAAAGATAAAACCCAAACGCAGCATCATTTTCATGAGTGTGGACGGCGAGGAAGCCGGACTCACCGGTAGCACTTATTATACTAATCATCCTCTTGTACCAAAGGATAAAGTAATAGCAATCCTGAATCTGGAGCAGGTGGGTGTAGGCCAGATGTTAGGGGCGAACTACCACTATAAATACCCCGAATTGGCCAAACTGTCCCAAAAAGCCAATGCTATGTATGTGCATCGACGTCTGTTCACTAATGAAACTCATTTCCTGACTCGTCCTCGTACAGATGGTGCTGTTTTTATGAAAGCCGGTTATCCATGCATTGATTTATGGGCATTAGGAGGTGGCTATTACCATCATCCTAAAGATAATATCCGATCCATCAACCCCGATATCCTTCGAGCTGCAACCGAATGGTTATACTGGACTACTATTTTTATAGCAAACAAGTGAACAAATACAAGAAATCCCGACGAGCGCCACTCTGCCGGGATTTCTTTATTCAACCGATGCCATGTCTGCATTGTTCCATATATGTGTTGTGTTATTGTTGGGTCAGATATTCCTTGTACATCTTCTCTATTTCCACTCACTTGTCTGAAAAACTCCGGCAATTCTTCATGCAGAAATATATCTTTACGCAAAGTGATAATCCGGTCTTTAGCCCCTGCCGATACAAAATAACCGATACCGCGTTTATTATAAATAATCTCTTGTCCTTGAAGGTAATCATACGTACGGACCACTGTATTTGCATTCACCTCCACCGTGGCGGCGTATTCTCTGACAGACGGAATACGCCCTTCCTCGGCATATTGTCCTTGCAGGATTTCATCATTTATCCGGTCGGCTATCTGCAAGTAAATGGATTTACTTTCTTTAAATTTCATAGCAAACGGAATTTAGGTTTAACAACTTGCGAACGGGTAAAAAGCTGGTAACTCAGCCACCAGTTAAACATAGTGAATGCACTGAAAAACGCTACTCCTAACGAAAGTAACTTGTTTAATGTCATCCACTGGAAATTAGTTTCCAGCCACTCAGAAAAACTGCGCATATTGTCATCTCCTATCCATGAAAGAATGTGCACCGATAAAACAGAAAACAGAATAGAAATAAGCATCAAAGCACCCAATGTCTTGAAAAAAGGTTTCTTATACCAATAATTTCCCCCTAGAATATACAATGAATGTGACCATAACAGGAAAGCCCATCCGCACAATTCACCCAACCAATTCTGGTACGGCATATTCATAGCATAGCCTGATCCCCTATATATCTGCTCACCATCTACCGAAGCCATAGAAAGAAGGTTATACAAAACAGATTGATGGAATGTTTCAGGCACATTAAATAAAGGAAGTAACAGATAACGGGTAATTTCCGCCAATGACGCCGCAACAAAGACAGCCGCAGCCAATCCTACCGTAACAATCAAGAATCGTGCTACAAATTTCTCTATCATAGTTGCCGGAAGCATCAAAAAAGCGATACGTTTTTCTTTTGTAATCATATTTTCCATAATGTTAGCAGCATAGACAATGCCAAAAATACCGATGATAAAAGCAAAGGTTCCCATTATATTAGAACAATAATGCTGAAAAGCCATTTGAGAATCACTATACGTCACCTGTTTCGACATTGTGAGCACCATTACCAATGCAAATGCAGCATAAATTCCGATCAGACGATAAAGATTTGTTTTCCAATTTTCCATAATCTCGCGTTTCATTACCATTGCAATACGCGAAAAGCTAAAGAATTTATTCGTATCCATAGTGTGTTTGTATTACTTGTTAAACAGAAATTGCATTTTTTCTCTCTCTGTCAGCATAGCGTTAAATAATACTTCCAGGTTCAGATTCGTTTCCTCATTATACGTATTCGGAAAAATTACGCTGTTTCCCTGGACGGACGGCTGAACATACAATGCTGTATCCGTCGATTCATTCATTCCTTGCTCTACAAAATAAAGTTTCTCACAGATCGTCTTTACCGATTCATTCAATAATATGCGGGTTCCATCAATAATAACCACATGATCCAGCAGGCTGTCAATATCTCTCACCTGGTGCGTAGAGATGATGACTGCTTTTTCATCGGTCATGCCCGAAGCGATTACTTTACGAAACTGACTTTTAGAAGGAATATCCAATCCATTGCTAGGTTCGTCCATAACCAATAAAGAGGTATTGGTAGCTAATGCAAAGCACATAAATACTTTCTTCTTCTGCCCCATCGAAAGTTCACCCAAATGAATATCTTCATTCATATCAAAATCATGAAGGCAGGCATTCAAAAGCTCATTGCTAAAATTCGGATAGAACGGTGTGTTCAGTTTTAAGTATCGTTTCAAACTGACTGATGGCAAAGCAAACTCTTCAGGCACTAGAAACATATCCTGCAAAGTCAGGGGATAGCGCATGGAAACATCTACCCCTTTGTAAAGTACCTGTCCGGCCTGAGGACGAAGCAGACCTGTCATTAAATAGAGCAAAGTAGATTTACCTGTACCGTTCTTTCCTAAAAGACCGTAAACTGAACCTTTATCCAGCGTCAACGAGAAGTCATTAAAGACACTCTGTTTTTTCTTTCCATAACTGAAAGATAAGTTCTTTATTTCAATCATCATTGTGTTTATGTTTTTATTAGTTATTTAGTGTACTAGTTCATTAGTATACTACAAATATATATAGTTTATTTGAATAAACAAGAAGTATAGCCAATGTTTAACTTTCGTTAATCTCTAAACAAATTAAGCGGGCAGCAACTAAGTACTGTCCGCTCAACCCAAATGATAAATGAAAAAAAGAAGGACTATTTAATTCCTCCTAGTGCCTTAGTAGCAGTTTCGTTCTCAGGATCAATTTCCAATATTTTATTCCAATACTGTTTTGACTGGTTATAATCCTCTTTTACAAAATAATAATACCCCAAATAGCTGTTACATTCTACCAATACTGATTTAGTAGCATCAGGCTTCTGTTCCAGAATACTCAGTGCAGCCTCATAATACGGCTTTGCCAGTCCCTGAGTGGTTTCAGGATCACGCAAAGAATTAACACGGGCACGCCAAAAATTTCCCAAATAGTTATCAGGAACTTTAACAGCCACCTGTGCAAAAATAGTATCGGCTTCAGCCAAATATGTCGGTTGTTTATCCTGATAAGCCGAATCGGTAGCAGCATAATAGTTAAAACGACCATATAAAAAGAGATCACTAATATCCGGGGAGCTTTTCATTTCATCCAGATAATTCTTATAAGCTTCTATCGCTTTCGGAAAATCACGTTTCTTCTCGTACACATCAGAGATATCTTTATAAATTTCCGTATGGGACTTATCCATAGACAATGCTTTGTTAAATTGTACCACTGCTTCTTCGTATTGCTTGTCCGCTTCCAGTAAACGAGCGAAATAAACATAGTCCAAGTATACATAATCCGGATTACCGGGATTAGCGAAGAATGTAGCAGCAGCTTCCAATCCTGTCTTATAGTCTTTTAATTCTAAATAATCATACATTGCCAGACGTTTCAGCACATGATTTTCTGGTGCAAGTTCCAAACCTTTCTTCACCATATCCAAAGACTGTGCATAATCTTTATTCAGATATAACAGCATGGCATAGCGGGTATAGTCCTGCTCAGTGGGAGTACCTACTTTCAGATAATTTTCGTATGCTTCTTTTGCCTTACCATATTGCCCCATAGTATAATATACATCCGCCAGTTCCTTACTGATGCGATTATCCTCCGGAGTTTTGGACTGTAAGCGCATCAACATATCCAATGACAGTTGAGGGTCTACGCCTTTATATACCTGTGCATATTTAAAATAAGCTTCACTACAGTCCTCATCCAAATAAATAGCCTGATTGTAATCGCTGCTAGCTTTATTCACATCATTCAAATTCAATGCTATATCACCACTCAGTAGATAAGCCACAGCACATTTACTGTTTATATCTTTAGCGCGTTGCGCATATTCGGCAGCTTCTGCCGTTTTCCCTTGATCTAGATAAGCCCGACCTATCTCTACCAACAAAAAGGCATTCTTCTTATTCTTACCTTTCAATAATTCATCAAAAGCCTCAGAAGCTTTTGCTGGATCCTCCTTTATCATCGTGGCAGCCTGCTTCGACCATTCACTACCCGGCGATTTCTGTCCCCACATGGTTACAGCCAGGCACAAGCTCATCACGATTAATACTAATTTCTTCATGGTTCTTCTTTTTTGTTCATTTATATTCCTCTTTTACATCTACAATCCGCACAGGAGCTGTTGCAGGCACCAATCCTGACTTCAGAATGATACGTTGCCCCCGGAAGTCTGTCAGAAATGAAGTCAGACCACTAGGCAAGCCACTTTTAGGATCATTAAGTAAAATGTACACACTGCGGGTTAATGGATACTGATTTAAAGCCAGATAAGCTTGATAAGGCCTGAAACTATTTTCCACTGTAGCCGAATCCGCACGACTGACAGCCATTATCCGAATGGCGTCATTAAAAGAGAGTCGCGTACTATCCGCAGGATTACCTATCCAGTTGACACCGATAACCCCTAAAGCTGCGGGGGTTTTAGCCACATACGAAATCACCTCCGGATTTGTTTTTTGTGCCTTCAAATCTTCCGATAGAGGCTTACCACCGCAGATCGAGTCGAGTACATAATGTACAGTACTCGAATTGGGATTATCAAATACCAGTTGAAGCGCACCTAGACGGGAATCAGGATTCAACTGTTTCCAGTCAGTAATTTTCCCCGTCAGTATCTCCTTAAATTGTTCAACTGTAATTAATGAATCTGCATTTTGCTTGTTTACTATCAAAGCTAAACCATCCGTTGCCATCTTTACAGATACAGGAAAGAATTTCTTGTCATTGAAAAATGCCATTTCCTGTCGAGTCAGTTGCCTCGTGGTTATAGCCAAACGTACACTGTCCGCCAACAAAAGTTTCATGGCTTTCACTTCACTGCAATAAACTGGATGCACGGTAGCATCCGGCGTTAATGCATGGAATACCTGCAATTCTTCTTCCGCAATGGGACGGAATGTCTCGTCCACAGCTATCGTAATTGTGCCCGAAGTCAACGTATCGTCTTCCCCTGGTTTGGGTTTGTTGCCACAGCCCGAAAACAACAGCAGCAAAACAACCGACAATGCAATATACAGCTTCATCATATATAGATATTATTGTAGCTTAAAAGTTATAGGAACGGTATAGTACACGGGAACATTACGTCCGTTCTGTTTTCCCGGAATCCACTTCGGCAATGACTGGATTACACGGATTGCTTCCTTGTCACAGTACGGGTCCAATGAACGCATCACCTTTACATCCTTCACATCTCCTGTAGCCGAAACTACAAAACGGACAAACACTTTACCCTGTATTCCATTTTCTTGCGCAATGGTAGGATAACGCAGATTCTTTGCTATAAAAGACAGCAATTCT
>OLQJ01000875.1_pt1 | contig 12656 bp, 13 predicted proteins | sample 1673231 | NCBI WGS metagenome assembly OLQJ01 (sample SAMEA3136769, study PRJEB25190) | human gut metagenome | biome: human gut; feature: human-associated habitat; material: faeces | place: Austria | collected 2013
CAATCTCATGTCATTCGTCCCTCATCGGACTGTCTAATACATTGTAGCCAATCCATCGTCAGCATCGACTACCACGGCGCCTCCTACGACCTGCAGACGCCGCGACTGCTCTGCAAGCACCTGACCGCCGCCCAGGTCCATCCCGTGCCCGAGGAGCTGACCCTGGCCCACCGGCTCGGCCCGGACGCCACACCCGCGCGACGATTCGCCGCGACGGCCGTGGACGACGGGACATTGCAGCGCCTGTTCGAGGCGTACGAACCCGATTCCGACGCGCCGGATCATCTCCTCCACCGGCAGACGCGGTACGCGTTCGCCCAGGCCGCCGAGACCTTCGACTGGCCGGACATGGCCGACGCCATGGAGACGCTCCCCCGCGTCGCGTCCCTGTCGCCGTCGACGGCCCTCTACGACTGGGCCCTGGAGATTGTCGCGGCCGCGCGCGACGGCGCGCCGATGCCGGAACGGCCGCACGGCTTGGACGCGGAACGCGCACGCGCCGAGAGGCGGCTGAAGGCCATCATGCCGACCACATTCGCGGCGCTCTGCGAACGCGAGCGGTTGGCGGCGTTCGCCGACGTGTGCCGCCAATGGGGGTTCTAGGCCAATTCGTCGAGGCTCCGGCAGATGGACGCCACCACCGGGTCGGACAGGGCCGTGCCGACGCCCGGCACGCTTCTCAACGATCCGATCCTGGCGAGCCGCATGCGCGCGTCGGCCGTCTCCACGGCGGACAACGGCCTGTGGAATCCGCGCTCCCATTGTCCGGCGAACATGTCCGGGTCGGCGCCGTCGTACAGGACGCCTCCGTCGCGGTCGATCACGGTGAGCCTGTCGACCAACGGCGACATGGCGACGGCGCGGACCGTGGCGGGCAGGTTCGCCACCGCGTTGTCATGCGCGGACGCGGGCGTCCAACGCGCCGGCAGCCCCGCGGAACGGTCACGGTAGTAGCGTTCCAATATAGCCAGACTGGACAACGCCGGCGGCACGGCCAGCACGACCGCGTGCGTGGACCGGCCGGCGCGTTTCGCGTTCGCGGCCTCGTCGAGCACCGTGGCCACGTTCCTCCACGTGCCCTCCACGATGGCGGGGATACGGTCCGCGTCCACGTATTCCATGGTCATGCGTATCCACGCGGCCGACGCCTTCGCCGTCCGCTCCGGCATATTCAACGGCTCCTCGTCGCACAGACGGTCGTAGTCGGGATGGTACTGGCGCAGGTCGTCGCCGTTCACCGGCAGGAGCGGTCCGTCATGCAGGCCCGAGACGCGCACCAGGTGCGTGGCGCGCGTCTTGCCCGCGCCGGGCTGGCCGCCGACGAACACCGTGCACGGCTTGTCCGACCTTTCCGCGGCGTCGATGACGGGGCGGATGTCGTCGCGCCAGATGCCCTCCACGTCGACCTTGAGGCTCCCGCCGACCGCATGCCATGGGGCGACGGCCTCCGCGCGGGCTCCGCGGGCCGCGTCATTGGAACGCTTCGCCGCAATCAGGGTCCTCCGGTCCGTCGGACCCACCTTGTCGCGGGCGGCCAATAGCCCGCGCCGGTCCGCCTCCGCCCGACGCTCCCCATCCCGGTCGCCTCGGACCGCGGCCAGCCGCCGCTGGGCGAGCATCCTGCCGGCGAGCATGGTCGTGGACTCGTAGAACACGTCGTACAGGACGCCACCGTCCAGATCCTCCAACTCCCATTCGATTCCGTCGTCTCCCATCGTTCCTCCCTACAGTCCGACATGCCCGTTGCGCGCGGCGCGGCCGCCGTCCTCGTCGTCCTCGTCGTCGAACGTGACGGGCGGGAACCCGGTCCAATCGTCGACGAAACGGGTGATGAGCCCCCACTGGCGGCGGCTGATGCCGATGTGCATGTCGGGCCGGACCATCAGCACCGGCGCCGCGGGATTCTCGGCCCCGACCTCCTCCACGGCGTCGCTATAGCATTCCTCGTCGTCGATCCACACGATCGGCGACGGATCGTCCGACTCCCGTTCCACGCGCACGCGCGACAGGACCGTCGACAATTTGCCCGTCAGCCGCCGTTCCATGGTGACCGGATCGTACCAGACGGTGTTATGGACGACCGACGGGTCCCAGCCGAGCATCGGGTCCAACGTGTTCACGCAGTACGGCTGCCATGTGGACAGCCAGTCCAGTTCGACGCGGCCCGACACGGCCAGCGCGTGCATGGCGCCGGCCAGTTCGGTGGACCAGTGGATGCGGAAACGTCCGACCGGGGTGCGCGCCTGCCTGTTGCCGTCCAGTCGGAACGCGCGGGCGGCGTCGTACAACGGCTTGCGTGGATCGTCCGCCTTCATCCAACCGGTGTGGCCGACGCCTCCGCGCCGCAGCACCTTGTCGTCCGGGAATGCGTTCAATACGCCGGCGAAATCCGTGTATACGACCGGAACTCCCATGATCGCTTCCTTCCCGTGGATTCACTGTACGGTGCATCCAGCTTACGCGTGCTCGCATCTTTTAAAATGTCATCCGGCAATAGAAATATACGTGGGAACCGTCAGGAACGCCGACGGCCGCCAAAGCGACTAAGGATGTGCCCGGGGAACAAATCGCAGGATTATGCAAATAAGCCCGTCAGGACATCGTCAAATGGATCTTGACGAAATGCACTGGGATATGAATTTCTCACGCTCCGCCTTCTCGTCATCCAACCGTTGCTGCAGGTGCTTCAACCGTCTTTCCAATTTCTCGATTCGTCTGTCGTATTGCTCCTTCTCGCGAATTTCGGTTGTATCTAGAACGGGGCTTCCGTTATCGTCACCGTACTTCAAACGATCCTCCGCCTCGATCTTGATACGGTCGTCGGCATTCGTTTTCACGACGGGCTCTTTCTGTCCCAGCAGCACGGACGGATCGACACCTCCCAAAGCGCGCAGGATCTCGACGAACTTGCCGGCCGGCATGGTTTCGATCTTTCTGGAACCCCTTTCGTAGTCGCTGATGTTCCCTTGACTCAAGTGCACGAGCTCACCCAATTCCCGTTGGCTTATATGAGCCTTGTTCCTCAATGTCTTCAAGCACACATCCCGATTCTTCCATCGGGTCTGGATTGCGGCGGCTCGAACGAACCATTCGGGAAAACATTCGTCCTTCCAATCGATATCTCTATTTGAGATGTCCGCATAGACGCGGTCAGTCCTTTTCGACAAAGGACGGCCCGCGGGGCGTGGACAGCACCCTGCGGGTCTGGATTCACAAGTGAAGGAGGTCTTCACATGGAACCTTGTCCTGTCTCTATGCACACCGGGAACGGCACTTTCCGCGCATTGGCGGATCGTCTGCGTTCCCTCGGATGGATGGACACCATCCCACTGGAAGGCAAGCGGCCGCTCGTCAGCCGCCGCCATGGCACGGCACGCAAGCACGTCAGCGGATTCGACCTTGACGAATGGCAGTCCTTATATCCGAACGCGAACGTGGGCATCGTGCTGCCGACGCTCGATGCCGGCGACATGATGGTCATGGCGATCGACGTCGACTCCGCGGCAGGCCATGAACGCAAGGAGGACGGCGCCGTCGTTCTCACCGCGCTCGAACGGGAACTCGGCCCGCTTCCCGCCACCTGGACCAACGGGCATACCGATCCGCCATACCGTCATCTGCTCTACCGCATGCCCAACGTGCCGCATCTGACCGCGCCGGGAGCCGGACTGGACCTGATCTGGCCGGGGAACCGGTACATCGTCGCACCGGGAAGCGTCCACCCTTGCGGGGAAAGGTATTTCATGGCAGGCCCGGACGGACGGCCATGCGAACCACCACGCCCGCAGGAACTGCCAATGCTGCCGAACAAATGGGTCGCGCGGCTGACCGCATCCCACTCCGCCGTTCACAATGACATGATGGCGACGGACCCCGAAGAGTGGCTGTCCCTCACCGACGACCGCACGCCATGCCCGTATATGAGGGGGCTCGCGCATAACTGGGCTTCCAACCCCTGTCTCCACCAATCCTGCAGGCACGACGGGTTCGTGGAACTTTCCGTTGCCGCGCTGCACGCCATGGCAAAGAGCCACACAGGCGGCATGAAACTGATCCGGTCGGCCATGCCACGTTTCGTCCGGCTCGTGGCCGGTGACCGCGCCGGCGGCATCGAGACCGCGGAACAAGAAGCCAAGTCCATCGCGGTATGGGCAATCGGCCACTGTCCACCGCCCCAGTCGGATATGCCAGATCCCTGCCGGTCGAGGATGGGATCCGGCATCGCCGAACGGCTGCGGCACGAACTACGGCCTTCGACCGTGACGGATGATGACGTCGCCAGGCTCGTCTCCGCACTCAGGAAGGAGGTTCTGGCATGAAGGACAATGCCATGCCGCCGGAAAACGATATCGAATTGCTCGCCCGGTTGGAAAAAGATTACGACCTCGGCTACGACGCGCAGACCGAAGACAGGTACTACGCGGTAGACAAAAAGTCCCGCATCGCGAAGCCGCTCGAGCCGAGCACGAACAGCGAACTGTATCGCGAGCTCCAATTGGCATCGCGATTGGACAGGGACACGTTGCCGACGCAACGCAACTTGATCGCAGCCCTGCAGCACGCGATGCAGATCGCTTCCAAGAATCCCCTCATCCTGTCGCAGCGGGCATGCCGCATCGGCGATGACGTGTGGTACGACCTGAAAGACGATGACGGCAACGCGTTGCGCATCAGCGCCGACCGGACGAACCTGTCCGTGGAACGGACGCCCGATTCCGTGTGCTGGCTACGTGGTTCCACGATGAAAAAGATCGAAATGCCGGACCCTCTGCCCATCATCGACCCCAAATCGCAATTCCGGCGCTTCGCCGATCTGATCCGCCAGGACGACAACACTGCAGCCCAGCTGATCGCGGTTGCCGTGCACTGCCTCATCCATCCGGCCGGACCAAGTTCGCAACCGCCGCTGGTACTGCTTGAAGGCCCGCAGGGATCCGGTAAGAGCACTACGAGTCTGCTGCTGCATGATCTGACCGACCCGGAGACGAATCGCGTGGAGATCAGCGCCGCGTGCCTGACCGTCGAAACGTTGCAGATGCTCGCCTCCATGCACATGCAAATCGTATTGGGCAACGCATCCAAGATGGACAAGAAGGTATTTGACACTCTTTGCGTCATGGTCACGGGCGGCGTCAGCACCACAAGGAAACTGTATTCGCAGACCGAGATGGCCAGTTGGAGGCTCCACTGCCAAGCGATCCTGACCGGCATCTCGATAGGCCGCCTGCCCGAAGACATCGTCTCCAGGATGATCCACATCGATCTCATGCCGAGCGCACGGTCCATGACCGAAGCCAAGCTCTGGCGGATCTGGGACGAATCGTCCCCGGCCTTGCGGATGATGCTGTGGCGGACCTGCCAGCGCGTGCTTCGTATGGAGCATGACGACGAAATCCCGTCGGACAGCCTGGGCGCGCGACTGCGCGACTACGAAATGACGCTGCGCGCCGTGGATATGATCTTCAACACGAATGGCGAGAGCACATGGCTAAGCACGTTGGACATGGAGCAGCATGAGCAGGGCTCCGACGATCCGGTGTACATGGCCATCGTCCATCGCTGGGACAAGCTGAAGGACAAGACTTTCACCGGCGAGGAACTGTACGCGGAGCTTCGTCCTACGTTCACGTTGCTGGCCAGCGGGAACGCGGGCACACAACGGGTCGTGCCCGGATCGGCAAGGTCGTTGAGCGCGTCCATGGCCCGCGTACTGCCCGTATTGGCATCCGCGGGCATCGACGTGACCCTTATTCCAGGTGGCGGACACAAGGGACGCAAGTGGCAGTTCCGGCTCGCAGCCGGCGTGCTGGAACTGCCGCCAGACCAATTGGTAGTTCCCGACCAACGAGCATTCGACGGCATGGACGTATGATGCCACAACTGAACGGCGGGGGCATCATCCGCTCCGAATAGGCAGAGGCTGATGCCCCTTGCGGGAACGGGGAACCAGAGGGGAAGTACCAATGGCACTTCCCCTTTACTCCCTACCGGAATCCAACAGCATCCGGGGAACAGGGAATTCATTTCATTTTCTGGGAAAACAGGAAAGACGAAAATATCCACAGACAGTCCGTAAACACTTCCCCTGTTCCCCAGTTCCCCAGTTCCCCAATACCTTCCCCAAGCCACACAGCAGTACAGGGGGACCCTTCCAGACATTCCGCAAGCATTCCGTTCCCGTGGCGTGTAGGCACGGCCAGCATCCGATCAGGACATCGACGGCATATCCGATGCGACAGATCAAGCGCCCGCCGCCGACGATTCCAGATGAAAACAACGTTGACCCATTCGGGGAAAACAAAACCGTCCCGGATACCCCAAAACGCGGTGGAGCCTACGTTTCCGCGCAGGCCCATCCAGTAGCCGATTTGCACTTCAGGAAACAGGCTGGACCTTGTTCCCTCATGTCATAGGAAAAATCCCTAACCGAACCTCCCATGACAGATGGCAGTCGGTATTATCCAATCGGACATACGCATTCGTTTTTGCTTCCACGCGTGACCCATGCTCCTACTCCGTTAGCCTCAACGGAGCGGCCAATGCGGATGGTCCATGTTCTCGCATCCGTCGGCCATGGACAAAGCCGAGTATCCATCACCGCTAAAACAACCGCCCTTTTTCATGAACCATCGTGGTATCGGAAAGCAAGACAAACATAAAGTCCAACTAAAAACGGATACGGGCCGCTGTGAGGACGCATGAAAACGCTGGAGCAACGCCAAATAGCTTAGACCAAGGAACCAAACCAAGAAAGGATGACCGACATGCTTCAATATCCTTCGCATCGTCCCGTTCCGAGGATGGTGCTCGCGTCAACGCTCGAAAAGCTCTCGGACAACCCACGGTATCTAGCCGCCGTCCTGCTGGATTCGTCCCGCCCATGGAACGATCGGCTCGATGAACTACACGATGCCGGCATTCCGGTCAGCAGAACGCGCGCACGCAATCTCGCCTCTTGCATGCGCCGTTTCGGAGTACGTACCAGCGGCGGCATCGTGCAGAATGCCAACGCTTACGCGAACGGCGAGGAACCGAAATCGGCACTTCAGTCCGACACCGATCTGGTCGACGCCGCCGGATGGAATCCCGACAGATGGTCGCTGGCCGGCCGGCAGTCTGGATATATGACCATGCCCGACGGACATCGTCAGCGCGTCGCGCTGGTCGCGCACGAGCCCGATGTCGATATGCGCGCAATCGCCGAACTGCTCGTCTCCCCCATTCCCCGATTCGAACCATCCGTCAGCGTAGAGGCGCGCACAGGCTCCTACTGCCTGTGCCTTGCCGATCTGCAGACCGGCAAGGCGACGGAAGCACGCGGCGGCACAAGCCAGCTGGTGGCTCGGGTACGCAGCATCATACGGCAGGCGGTCGCGCAGGCCGAACGGTTGAGGCCCGAGGAAATCGTCGTCTTCGAGCTTGGCGACATCTGCGAAGGCAACGCGAACAGCACCAGTCAATCGCAGCTCGCCGCGAACGACATAGCGCAGGCCGAGCAGCTGCAGGTGTGCGCAAGGCTCCTGCTCGAGGCGATTATCGCATTGGCTCCATTTGCGCCGCGTTTGAAGGTCGTGAGCGTGCGCAGCAACCACGGCGAGGAACGCAAGAATGGCCAAAGCATCGGCCGCGGCGATTTCGGCATCATGACGGCCCGCATCATCGGCGAAGCCATCAGCATGATTCCCGGTCCACTTTCGGAACGCGTTGAAATCGTCACGCAGAACGCATTGGAAACCGGCGTGCAGGTCACCGTCAGCGGATTGAAAATCGCCGCGTTCCACGGACACTATGCGAAAAACGAAAACAAAATCCCATTGTGGGTCGCGCAGCAGGCAGGCGGAACACAGCCGACCGCGTTTACCGACGCGCGGCTCGTGCTACATGGACACTTCCACCATCTGCGTATCGAAGCATCGCGCGGCCGCACGATCATCGGCTGCCCGAGCCTGGAGAACGGCTCCATGTGGGTGGAACGCACGTCCGGCGAATACTCGGAACCGGGAGCGTTGTCGCTCTCCATCAGCGACGGCCGACTCGACGCCATCCGACTGCTCACACCAGCCGAAGGCATGGACGTCGACCGGCGTGACCCGGATCTGTATTAAGGTGGCCACCGGCAGCATGTCGAGGACGCATGAAAGGACCATGGATAACATCAACATGCAAAACAACGACAACATCGACGACAATGATGAAATTGTCCTCCATAAAGGCGGACGCTTCAAAGTGATTGGAACGCTCACCCCACGCAAAGCGTGTGCGGCGTTCGATCTCCCGCCGCACGATTCATGGACGAATGACATCTTCATGGGTGTTCTTGCGCAGAACATCGTCAACACAACGGGCTGCCATATCGTGTCCTGCCTTGGCGGCGCGGTAGCCATTGTGCTCCAGCCCGTCGATTGACAGGCCTAATCAATCGTTACCGAAGTCACCGCGTTCCGCGGAACAATCCGAACCGGATTCCTTCCGAAGAAGACAATGACTTCAGTAACGGTGGCCCGATTCGTCCCCACTCCGTCATCATCACCCAAGTGACGCACCATACGCCGGCATCGACACGGATACCGTGCATAGACGGCATCATGAACAACGAAAAACCATACGTACCCATTGAGCACCGTCCACTGCTTGGCGTGACCGAAGCGGAAGCGTTGACCGGAATCCCCGCCAAAATAATCCGCGCCAACATACGCTCCGGAAGACTTGCCGCCCGCATGGCAGACAGCACGACCATGCGCATCCGCCGCGCCGACCTGGATGAATGGCTGGACCTGCTGCCCGCCTGGCACGCATGACGGCGCATCCAGACGCTCAACGCAAGACAAGCGGATTTCCATGGCATGCGCGTCGACGCGCATGCCATGCCGTCATAGAGTCCTTGTCCTCAACGACGCAGCCCATGGTCGTGCCCGCGGCAGTGGCGAGAACCATGGCGAACACCATGACCTTGACGGCGCCAACGTCCATAGTGCCCGATCGAGCGGCCTTGTTCGCCTTGACGGCGGCGTTATTCATCACATCTGCGCTGACCAGGGTGAACCCATGGCCGTGGTTGAGCCAGTGTCCCTGCCCGACTTTGAGGACGGCCTCTGATCCACGATGCCTTTCATCAACTAAATCCACTTGTCGTCACCAGTTAATCTGAATACTATCGGCGTTCAAAATGGACAACGTTCCCAACGGACGGAACAGTCCCGTTTTTCGATTACCTACCAGAACATAACCGTCGTGGTTCGGCTCGCTATTGAGCCTGACGTTCTGCCATGATGCACGATGCGGTCGATGACCGCGGCGGCCATGTCCCCGTCACCGAACATTTCTTTCCCCACCGCCCGAACTCCAGGTTCGTTACGAACGCCACACCGCAGCGACAAGTAGCTGCTCTCGGAAAACGCATTCCTCCACGAGTCGCTCGCACGCATCGATCCGACTCGAGCCATTCATTGGCTTTGCACATGCTCGGCCACGACCAACGACGGCTTCCCTCGCCCTTCGCGGGAAAGGGCGAATAAGTCGCGTGCACCGCGCTTGGCCACCGTCATCCGAGCAGTGCCCAGTTCGCGGGCTATATGGTTATACGTCAGGCCTTTCGTTCGAGTTGACTGATACTCGCGCCGGCATCGTCATTCCTCTTCTCCCGAGGATCATATGTGGTTACTGGCACTCAGGAATCTATCAGGAACCGCATGGCACCGGCGCTTCGTCTCCCGCCGATGCCGTTTCCGGCCGCCATCCGTGTCCAATATGAACGCTCATGCCGTTCAGATTTGGTGGTGACGCCGCCATACACGTTTATTCGACCATAAACAGGCCCGACCGCGCGCACGACCCCGGCATGTCGAAAAAAGGTCTCCCGGCGGTTTTCGTCACTTCCTTCCGCCGGAATTCTTTCAATCCCCATTTCAACCACCCCGAACGTCGGCATCCACTGTAAGGAGGCATGTAAAACGACCTTGCAGGCGATTGCGGAAACCGTCATGAATACAACGGAACGCCCCGAAGTCAGATAAATGACCTCGGGACGTTCCGTTTATTCATGACTTGTGTCCGTCAGTCGGCGTGGCGTGCCATGACGTCGTAGCGCCCCTGTCCGCGGCGGCGCAGCTCCATGGTCGCGCCCGCGGCGGTGGCGAGGACCATGGCGAACACCATGACCTCGGCGGTGTCCACGCCGGTGGCGCCCAGCTTGGCCGTGGAGTTGGTCCTGACGGCGGCCTTGTTCGCCACGTCGGCGCTGGCCGGGGTGGACACGGCGGCGGCCGTGGTGGAGCCGGTGGCCGAACCGGTGTCCTTGCCGGTCGTGGCCGAACCGATGGAGGACGAACCGGATTCCGCCTGCCTCTCGAGGTCGGCCAGACGGACCTTCGCGTCCCTAAGCTTCGCCTCGGCGGCCTTGACGGCGGCATCGGCTTCGGCCAGCTTCGCCTTGGCGGCGGCCAGCGTGGCCTCGGCGGCCTTCACGGCCTCGGTGCCGGAGGCGTTGGCCTTCGCGTCGGCCAAAGCCTTTTCCGCGGCGTCGTAGGCGTCCTTCGCGGCCTTCCGGGCGACCTGCGCATCGGCCAGCGTCTTCGCGCCGGAAGCCACGTCGGCGGCGGCCTTCTGGACCGCGGCGTCCGCGTCCGCGAGCTTGGCGTTCGCGGCGGCCAGCTTGGCGGCGGCCTCGTCGGCCTTGGCCTTGGCTTGGCTGGCGGCCTTCTGGTCGGCCTCGGCGGATGCGAGGGCCTTGTTAGCGGCGTCGAGCTTCGACTGGGCATCCTTCAGTGCGGCCGTCTTGGCGTCCGCGTCCGACTTGGCCTGGTCGTAGGCGGCCTTGGCGGCGTCGTACTCGGCCTGCGCCTTGTCAAGCGCGGTCTTGGCGTCGGTCAGCGCGTCCACGCGGTCCTGCGCGGCCTGCTGGGCGTCCACGGCCTTGTCGTAGGCCGTCTGGGCCTGGTCGAGGTCCTTCTTGGTCTGTGCGAGCCGGTCGGTGGCCGACTGCTCGGCCGTCTTGGCGGCGGTGGCGTCCGACTTGGCTGCGTCCAGCGTGGCCTTGGCGTCCGTGGCGGCCTTGTCCGCCGTGGACTTCGCGGCGGTGGCATCGGCCAGCCTCGACTGGGCGTCCTGCGCCTTGGAGGTGACTTCGGCTAGCTTCGACTGGGCTTCGGTCCTCTCGGTCCTCGACTGCTCGGAGGCCTTGGCGGCCTCGTCGAGCGCGGCGTGGGCTTGCGTGGCGGCGGTGTCCGCCTTGTCGAGGGCGGCCTTCGCGGCCTCGACGCGGGCCTGCGCGTCCTTGTACGCCTGGTCGGCGTTCATCAGGCCGTCGTAGTAGGCGTCGAACGCGGCCTCGTACTCGTCGACTGTCTCGACCTTGCCGGGGTTGCTCATCCAAGAGCTGACCTTGAACGTCTGGCCATGGGTGATACCCATGTCACCGTTCTGGGATACCGCGAAACCGGTGATGTCATAGTTGGGCTCAATGATGTTGGTGTAGTGGCCGGTGCCTTGCGGGTGCTCCACACCCTCGGCCTTCTGCTTGTCGTAGCTGGCCTTCTCGTCGGTGTACCAGCCGTCGAACGGGTCGTCATAGCCCCATGCGAGGTTCTCGCCCATATTGAACTGCATGGCGTGATCAAGGTTGTCATCCGACCAGTCGACGTCGGCCTGCGCCCGGGCCATGAGCACGTCGGACACCTTCAGCGGGGGCAGGCCCTCCTTGGCACGCAGGTCGTTGCACTCGCGGATGTACTTGAGGCTGGCCTTCATGTTCTCCAGGCTGGTCGCGTCGCCCTCCGCGCCCAAATTGATGGACGAAAGGTACTTCGTGGTGTTCGGGTCGGTCAGGACCTTGACCGCGTCCTCCGAGCCGCGCGACTCGAAGAAGCCGAGCGAGCCCTTGGCGATCTGGAGCTTCGCGGCGTCCGCGGCGGCCTTCTTGGCATTGGCCTCCTTGACGGCGGCGTCGTAGGCGGCCCGCGCGTCCGACTTGGCCTTGTCCGCGTCCGCGGCCTTCGCCTTGGCCGACTCCAGCCTGTCGGCGGCGGACTGGGCCTTGGCGTCGGCCTTGGCCTTCGCGTCCGCGGCGGCCTGACGGTCGGCCTCGGTCTTGGAGGCGTCGGACTGGGCGTCCGTGTACGCCTTGTCCGCCTTGGACTGCGCGGCCTGCGCCTTGTCGTAGGCCGTCCGGGCCTTATCGGCCTTGGCCTGCGCGTCCGTCGCCTTCTTGGAAGCCTCGGTCTTGGCGGCCTTCGCGTCCTCCACATCCGTCTTGGCGGTCTTCAGCTGGGCGTTCGCGGTCTTCAAGTCCTTGTTCGCCTGCTCCAACTGCCGCTTCGCCTGCTCGACCTTGGCGGGGTCGTCCGCGTCGGCGGCGGCCTTCTTGGTGTCATCCAGCTTCGACTGGGCCTTGTCGGCCGTCTGCTTGGCGGCATCGGCCTTGGTGTCGGCGGCCGTCTTGTCGGCCTGCGCCTTATCCACGCCCTGCTGGGCTTGGGCCTTATCGGCGTTCAGCTGGCCCATGTCGTTCGCGTCGGCCTTGGTCTGCGCGTCGGATGCAGCCTTGTCCGCTTGGGCCTTGTCGTTCTGGGCGGCCTGCTGGTTCTGCTGGGCCTGCTGCTGGTTCTGCTGGGCCTGCTGGGCGGCGTCCATCGCGGCCTGGTTTTGGCTCTGCGCCTGCT
>OLQJ01000878.1_pt1 | contig 12546 bp, 14 predicted proteins | sample 1673231 | NCBI WGS metagenome assembly OLQJ01 (sample SAMEA3136769, study PRJEB25190) | human gut metagenome | biome: human gut; feature: human-associated habitat; material: faeces | place: Austria | collected 2013
ATGCCCTGTTTCATAAAGAAGGGCCCGTAGATGGGTGAATTGAACGCAATGGGGATGGAGAAGGCTGCGGCGAGAACGAGCGTAGAGATCCATACGGCCCTGTCTCTTAGGATTAGTTTGAGAAGAAGTCGACAGTACATTTGGAAGCACCTACATTTCTCAAAGCGTCGTTAGATTAATAATGACAGACCGAATGAAGATGCGTACGACTCTTGCGGAACCGAACTATGACACAACGCGACTGTGTCATAACGTAACTACGTAGTAGCGTAGCTGTGCGATTACGGCAAATCGAAATAACAGAACAACGTGACTGTTGAATAGCAGAACAATTGAACATTGAACTAATCGCGCCTGAAAATTTTCCGCAAGTGTCGTGCGCCGCCGTACAAAGCCCGGCGGCGCACTAGGGCTCTGCCCTAAAAACCCGGCGCCCTTGGCGGTGTTAAAAAGTGACGCAATAACGTTGTTACGTTATTGCGTTATTACACAGTTCGGCAGTCACACTTTTACATTGTTGCGGCATGACACAGTTACGCAATGTCTCCGGTGCGTCTCGGTAAAAGGTTCGCTACCGGACACCGAGGCGATCTAAGCGCGGCGATGGTTTGCCGTGAAATGTGCTGTGAGATGAAAAATCTCGCAAGAGACGCATACTTGTACCCCCATCGTAAATGTGTGTACAAATCTGCCGCCGACCCGGGCGGTTCGGCGCTTGCCAGGGCTCCGCCCTTGGACCGGGGGAAGGACACTCGCGCGCCTTGTTATTACGATAACGGACGCAGCGGCAAACCCTGAATCGCGCCCCTGAGACGGTGCAAAATGGCCTTGTGAGGCCATTTTGCACGCCAGCTTCGTTCAATGTCAGACATTGAAAATGTCTGACATTGAACCTGCGGCAAAGCCGCAGCTGGGGCCACTAGTGGCCTGAAATCGCTCGCGTTACTCGCTTGTCCCACGCGTAGATGTCCGACAGTGCCGTCAGACATTGTCAAGCCAATGCTTCACAGGGATTTCTTTACAGAATTCGTATCATTCTCGCTGCCTACCCTCTTGTACATTAAACCCTTAAAGTTCATGAAGGAGCAGAAGCATGTATGTTGATGCATGGGGCTCGATCCTGTACAAAGATATCGGTATATCTCCATTGCTAGCGCAGTTCCCACAAGAGTGTTCGTAAAACAAATTGATCCCTTTGGCACGGGCATGCGGACTATGTTCTCTTCGGCTCGCTGGAGGAAAGAGAGATAGGATTTCATATCGCTCTGCTTTTCGAGAATAGGACCAATTTCCCCATCAGCTACTCCAACAGCACAAAATGCACAGGGGATGTCCTTTTCTATACATGCTTCAAGAACTATTGACCTGGGATTGACCCCCTCCCCACTGTCTGCAGCGCAAACAAGCATTGAAGTCCTCGAAGGAACGCAACGCATGAGTTCTTCGGCAGAGCGGACGTAAGACGCAACTGGATTAAGCGAAAGATCCGGATAGCGATTAACAAGTGTTTTGGAAACTGCCTCTACTTTTGCTTCTCCTATTTCGTCGGGACCAACAAGAAACTGACGATTTACGTTTGACCTCTCAACTCGATCCCCGTCGATTAATGTAAAATGCCGAACTCCAGCAGCAGCCAAATGCTCCGCCACCACCTGCCCTATGCCGCCCATACCAACGATGGCAAGATGAACGGCGCCGATTTGCTTAAGTAACGTCAGCTGAGCGTCGGAATAATAAGACAAAAAGCGAGCTGTCCTCGAGTGGGGTGATTCCAGCTCGTATTCTTCAGTCTCTAGAAAACCAAGTTCGTTGAGCCTTAGCAAGAATCGTTGCTCGCGAGCTTCAAGGTTCGTCTCATCTATCGTATTTTGTTTGGCGAGCTGCTCAAAAAGATTTGTACTCAAATCAGAGATTTTGACCCTCACTCGCGATTTTAATCCTTGCAATATAAGTTCGTTGGAATCTCTCCTGATATAAGCACTATCGTTCCAATAGAACATTTAATATCCTTTCCCTCAAGCCTTCTTCTGGAAAAGTGTTTCGCATGAAGAAGGCGCTGGAGAGTCGTCCGATCGGCAGAAAACACGCAGCCTCGCCAAACAGTTCGACGGCTCTCTCGTTAAACGCCTGGCGCGAAATCATGCCAGAAAAATACCTGCTCAAAACCGATAAATACTTTTGGAGACGCATGCGGTTGCCCAAGCCCGTCAGTAGTGCGAGTTGATAGTAGATAAAATAGGGTCATTGAAAGTATTCGGAATTAAAAGCAGGTGTACATCCGCCCAATCCGATTGAGGAGAGAAATAATCACTCGACATGAGTTTTGGATGATACCTGCCTGACGATGCTAATTGAAGCGCTATAAGTTTTACAATCTTTTTATTGGGGTAGTATTTGTCGTATGAAATTGATAATTTCGCAGTTATCTCTCTTTGTTCATCGGATTTATTCACGCCGTAATCGAAGGAAGGATCTTTCAGTTTCGGCGACAGAAGTCTTCTGATTGCCTCTGTGTCAACGAGAGAGAGGATGTTCCTACGTCCTTCTTCGTCGGCGAAATAGGGAGAGTGCTTGTTTGAAAAAACGATAACAGCCTCTATGCCAGATAATCCATGGTGCAGCCGCGCGCTCTTGCAATAGCGCTCAATTAATAAGGGCATGTTTGTATTGCAGCTTGCCATGGTTCTTCCGAGAAGAAAACACAAGACGTCAATCCATCTATTCTCGATGCGCTTTATCGTCATAGTCTGAGTGCACGCAGCGCTGCTCAGTTTGACTTCCTGCCTTCCGATTTGCGTAACAGAAAAATCATTGACACAAAAATAGTGAGAAGAGAGGAGATGTAAAAATGGTCCCACCCTTCCTCCGGTCCGGAATGCAATGGACAGCGACTTTGCATGATTGCTTAGCGAATAGCAGTGACCATCAATTACATCTATTCTCAAAAAGAAAGTCTTTAGAAAGCCGCTGCAATTGTGATGGACGTAGTCAAGCTTCCTCCCCAACTCGACAATATGCTCATTATCATGTCGACTTGTAAACCTAATCGTCCTGTCATCATATTCAACTTCGAAAAAAGGGGAATGAGGGCATCCCGATGCATCGAGTATTACTGGAACCCCGGCGATACGCTGAATGATTTGTGACGAATAGTCATGTCCATCAAGAAGGCTCGACGCTTCGGGCAGCTCGTCAATCGATATATCAATTCTTGGAGACATGTATTCCTACCATTTTTAAAGAAACAACGGCGGTAATTGCTATCGCGATTGCGCCAATAACACCGAGCGCTATCTGAATGGGATATAACCCCAACACATATCCAAATATGGAGAAAAACATTGCAGAAAAGAGAGCCCTTACCAGAGACGCGACGGAAAGGATCGTCGCGCGGAGATCGTCCGCTATCGCGTCTTGGATTAAGTTTTCCGAAGTGATGTACACCACTTCTGGGAGAAAACAAAGCACCATGCTAAGGCCAAACAAACACAGCGGATTTGAAGCGAACCACGGAAGAATCATGAAAAGACCGGCCTCGATTAGCATCGAGCCGAGCATGGTATTTCTTTTCCCGAAACGCGATGAGAAGAAATCTGCTGCAATGTAGGCCGTCGCATTTACTGCATAGGATGCACCGAAAAAGATTCCTATTATGGAGACGGGAGCATCAAATGCGTCGAATACCAACTGATTCAAGTTGTAATAACTCCCATAGAATCCATCGAGCATGCTTGTGCCGATTAGAAGAAGCAACACCGCAAAAGCGGATTCTCCAATGCACCAGGTTTCGCGTCTGAAGACCTTGGCTACGTCAAACCTTTCCTCCCCAGAGTTTTTGGAATGGGTCGTTTCCATCCTCTCAATGGGATACAGAAGGAAAAGCTGCAGGAGATAGAAAACGGAAACGCATACGTAGAGGGCACTCCAAGATACTTGGGCAATGAATGATCCAAGTACGATTGCCACTCCCGTCGCGATTGATTGCGCGGCAAGCAGCCGAGCGTTGATGGTGAGGAAGCGCTCTCCTTGACCGGCATTTCGGGCAATTTCATATAAAAGTGCTTGTTCGGATCCCGATTGAAGGGAGTAGGCGAGTGCCTCAACAAGGGAAAGCGCGACGAGAAAGGGGCCTGAGATCAACAGCATGCCAGCCGTATGGAAGAAAAGCAGCAGCACGCCCACTTGAATCGAGAACTTCTTTCCAAAGAAATCGCCTATCAGCCCTGTTGGCAGCTCGAGGACGACCGTTGCAATGTTAAACAGGGCTTGATAAAGCGCGATTTCCGTGACAGACATTCCTTTCTCCGCAAGGAAAAGTAGAAACACTCCCCGATTTAAAACAAATCCTGCGAGAACGAAAAAGGCGGAATAGATGTGCAGCTGCGCAGTGGCATTCTTATTCATTTGGCACTCCTAACGACTATTTTTGTCGGGGTGCTCGCCACTGATTCGAAGCCTGAAATGTTCATAGTCTCAATGAAGAGCTGATAAAGCTTTTGAACAGGGTATCGATAGAATAGGACATCCTGCGCTCTTTCTTCTCGACGAACTATTGCCAGCCGGTCGATTTCGAAACAAGAAACCGCATAATACACACCAGCTTGATCTAGAGTTGCCGTATAGCTTTCTGCAACGGCAAATGCATCACGATCGCGACACATTTCAAAAATATCTTCAATGCTTCTACCATCTCGATGAATCATAAGGTAGGTTGCGAATTTAAAATGGTTTATCAAATCAAAATACGTATCGGCACGCGCGAGCACGTCAAGAATGTCGTAATTTTCATTTCTGACTGTGTACAGATGATTGAAATGAAGAGGTGACAGGCTGTTTGGGTCAATTCCGGCAGCAAGTAAATCTAAGTAATACTGAGATTCTTTTACGATGATATAATCCTCTTTATTCACCCCTTGAGCAACATCAGTAAGAGGCTCTGGGCTCATATAGGAAAAGTCAACGTTTGACATAAAACTGGTCGACGCGACTTCTTGAGCAAGGGCAAGGGTGTCGAGTACTTCGGAATATGTTTCTTCTGGAAAACCGATGATAAAATTGGTTTCGAATCTCATGCCAGAGGAAATGATGGATTTTACGGTAGGAATTACTTTTTTAAGATTCAAGTTTTTCCGGCAGATTCGCTGTATTCTTTGCGAGCCAGTTTCCAAGCCAACAAATACGGAGATACATCCGGTTGCCTTAAGTGGGCCAATGATCTCGGGAGTTATCGTATCGATTCGTCCCTCACAGTTGTATTTGAAATCATAATTCATTGCATATTTTTTGACTGCAAATTCAAAGAAGTACTTGTGCGATGCTAAAAAGTTATCATGATTATAGTTAATTGAAGAAAGAGTGCCGGTTTTTGCCATGCAATCGTAGACACGCTGCGAGGTTTCGAGCAGTTTGTCGACATTAAGAAATCGCGCTTTCTGACCGAGAAGCACTCTGGATGAGCAATAGTAGCAATTAAACGGGCAACCTCTACCTGCCTCAATGTTGACCACGTTCATGCCGTATGAATTGGAGTAGTCGAGTTCCGGAAGGTTGTTAATGTCGTATTCAATCAACTCGCATAATCCAGAATCCCCGGTTTTAGAAATCGAATTTTTAGGTAAATCGCCCTGAGCGCCGCAAGCAATATATTCGAGTAGAAGCGGGAGGGTTTCTTCCCCATCAAAGATCGATAGAAAGTCAACCTCGGGACAATCCTGAAAAACCATTTCTCGAAGTGAAGTGATCTGGGGACCACCAAATATGATAACCGATTCGGGATGCGCCCGTTTAATAATCTTCGCTATCATGATGCCCCAGATATAAGAGGCGTTCATGATCGAAACACCAAAAACATGGGAGTCGATTGCTTTTATTTCGTCGGAGAACCACCGATAGATTTCTTTTGAAAAAGTCTTTTCTTCTTCGAGGAACTTACGCTGAAAGTCAATAACGTGAGTTGAAAATCCCGCTGCTTCAGAAACGGCCCTTAGATTCAAGATGGCCAGATTATCAACAAGGGTCTTCCTGTAGTGATTCACCGGATTGATCAGAGTGAAATCAACCTTCAACTTGAGCTCCTTTCTTTCGGGCGAATAGGAATCGCCTCCGTCACATTAAACGGAGGCGATTGTGTTATCAGACCTTAGCAGCGGCGCTGTATAACCTGATCAACATCAATGCCGAAGTCCAGAAGTTCTTCAACAGTGATCTCGATGTCGGAAGCCGATTTATCGCTGGCCAGCTCGATTTCTTCTTTCTCCATTTTCGTCACCTCCTTTTCATGTATGAGTTAAAAAAACTAGTGGCTTTCTGGAAACAGCCAGGATCAATGCTAAACGATGATTTTAGATTCAACGTCGGGACCGGTTGTTTTTATGAATATGATGCCAATGCACGAACAAAAGCAGTTAGCCTTTTCAGCACTGTTGCGGCTTATGCAATCACATGAGTCCTAGGCCCTTTCGACACCACCTGTATTGCGAATCAGCACCGCTGTCTTCCTGACCGAATATTGCCGTCGGGCACCGCTATTAAATGCATCTCCAGGCATCCCGTTACACTCGCGCCGCCATGCGGTCGACTGAACGAGGAGGTTTCACATAGACGCGATCTGGGCCGACATGGGAAAGGCCATCATGCGGCAGTGCTGCAGATGGAGCGCTAGCAATAAAAGGGCACAAGGACCAGCGTCTGCCCAGATGCCAACACATGATAACGGCGGTGCTGTTACGCGATATTCAGCAGTGTTTAAGCTGGCGGATACTCAATCACGCGCATAGCAGGAGTAACAGCACAGGTGTTCCTATAGTTTTGTCAACCGGGGAATGCCGTTCGCGAGATTGAATCGCGAAATGCTGACGCCAGGCCTTTCGACCGGCAGACTCCAGTCTGTTCGGAGTGCTGCGTTTCGACTAGGCGGCTTAGGGCACCCTGTCCCGCATGATCGCGTAGGTGACCTTCAACCTCTTTCGCGCCAGCGTTTTGAGCGCCTTGCCGTGCGGCATGCCCCGTTCTCGGCACCTGGCGTAGTAGTCGCTCCATCTGCCCTCTGTCCGGGTAAGGTCGTTGCACGAGAATATGAGCAGGTTCTTCAGCCTTTTGTTGCCTTGGCGCGATGCCGTCACCGAGGAGATCGAGGTCCCCGCCTGGCAGTTGCGCGGCGCCAGGCCGCAGTACGACGCGAGCCTGTCGTGGCTTGACTCGTCATGTTTAATCTGTTTCGTTAACTGAAATGCGTAAATCTGGTTAATCGAAAAAGCAAAATCTGGTTAAATGAAAACGGTAAATTTAGTTAAACGCGCTGGTAATCAATGGTGAAAAACATGCCAAAAAAGTACTACACTCGAATTATCGAAAATGAGCTCGACCAGATGCTGGGGATATTCGGTGCCGTTCTCATCGAAGGACCGAAATGGTGTGGAAAGACAACCACAGCCGGGACCCGTGCGGCGTCCAGGCTCCTTCTCATGGACCCGTCGCGCAACTTCGAGAATCGCTTGCGTGCCGAGACGGACCCGGCGCTTGCCGTTTCCGGCGAGGTGCCGCGGCTGATCGACGAATGGCAGGAGGTTCCGAAACTTTGGGACGCGGCGCGGTTTGAGTGCGACAACCGCGGCGGCGAGCCTGGCCAGTTCATATTTACGGGGTCGGCGACGCCGCGAGACAATGAGCGGCCGATGCACAGTGGCGCTGGAAGGTTCGCTAAATTGCGCATGGATACCATGACGCTTTTCGAACTTGGGAAATCTAGCGGCGCGGTTAAGCTGTCGGGCATTATTTCTGGCGAAAAGTTCAATGGCGCTTTCGGGTCGTTGGATTCTGCCTCGATTGCCGAGTGCGTTGTCCGTGGTGGATGGCCCGCGGCGGTCGGTCGCGATGCGCTGGCTGCGTCGGCGATGGCGAAACGTTACATCGGCATAGTCGCCGAAGAAGATTTGTCTCGTGTTGATGGCTCTCGACGCGATCCCGAAAAGGTCAAAGCTGTCATCGAATCGCTTGCGCGCAATGAATCCACTTTGGCGACACTCAAGACGCTCGTAGCTGATCTTGGTGGAGAAGTGTCGAGACAAACGGCGGCATCGTATATATCTCTTCTCGCACGGGTCAGCTTCGTTCGCGATATTCCCGCGTGGAATCCAGCAATGAGATCTCCGGTGCACTTAAGAGAATCAAAGAAGCATCATCTTGCTGACCCGTCACTGGCGGCCGCTGCGCTCGGGGCGACTCCGGAGACTTTGCTGCTAGATTTCAAGACGCTTGGACTACTTTTTGAATCGCTGGCGCTCCATGATTTGTGGGTCTATGCGCGAGCAAACGGAATGAGCCTCTACCACTATCACGATTCTCGTGATCTAGAGGTCGATGCAGTCATTGCGGCTCCTGGCGGGACCTGGATCCCGGTCGAAGTTAAGCTCAGCTCCGCTCAAATAGAAGAGGCATCTGACAATCTTGTTGCTGTCGAGGAACGTATGGTTGCCGCCGGAAACACCCCGCCGGTTTCTAAAGTAGCGATTATTGGATTTGGCTCACAAGCCTATGTTACCGACCGCGGCGTCCAAGTTGTTCCCTTGGATGTTCTAGCGCCGTAATGCTGCGGGCGAAGTGAAATCGACGCTGCAGTTTCTAAATCTGTTTTCTGAGATCTAAACCGCGAAACTCAAAAACTCACCGTCTTGATTTTCATTTGAATCGAATCGCGCCCGCGCAAAAGTCAAAACGACTCGCGCGGGCGTTTCGTTTTTTCATATCGCATTTCATATCGCGTCAAAACAAAACGCGAGTTTTGAAAATAGATAGCGACCATCGGTCGCGATCGTAGGCGTGTGTGCACGCCGCATGAAAATCGACTCGCCATTCGATTCGTAATGCGAGCCGCGTCAGCTTTCGACAAATCCAACAGCGCTGCGAGTCACGCTAATGACTCTCCGCGCCATTGAAATTGTCGAAAGCTGTCTCAACTTTTTCGCAAACGCCATGAAAACGATTCGACAAAGTCGAAGGTTTGCGTCGCGGGCGCCGCAAACCCGCTTCGCAAAAATGCAAACACTCGGCATCCCTCGCATTCGCATTTCCGCTCCGCTCTCGCTACAGCGAACTTCTAACGCTCAGCATCCTTCGCGTTAAAAATTCGCTTCCGCTCACGGTCTTCACGCAGTTACAACGCCGCGAGGCCTCTCGCTTGGAATGAGGCCTCTCATTCCACGTCTACACTGCGTTTCGCCCAATCACCGTCCCGGTGATTGCAAGATGTACGTAAATCATGATAACCGGGCCCGTAGTCCCTGTTATCATGATTTACGAATCTTGCTTTTCTCCTGTCACGGAGAAAAGGGAAAGAGTGAACTACAGCACACTTTTTGCGTGTTGGGTTCACTCTTTCTAAAAAATTAGGCAATCATAGCAAGAGGTGACGGATGCCAATCCTCAATTTCTTGCTTACTTTTCCGGAAGCCACTCCGGAGAAAGTAGAAAAATGGCACGAAATGAATTCGTAAAGGCTCGTGTTTCTCCTGAAGAGAAAGAGATCTATCAACAACTTTGCGAACAAGCCGGTTGTACGGAAGCTGAGTTGATTCGATCTGTGCTGATTCATCGGGAAATCTCACTTGATGATCTCGATGATGAAATGCAAGTTCTCGATCGGAAGAAAAAGGCCCTCCATAAGCAACAGGAGGATTACAGGAGAGCACAGGCATCGCGTGAAACCGATGAACGTGGCGAGCCGATTTCTGAAAAAAGAAGTGTTCCGTTCCAAGTAATGCTCACTGCTCCAGAAAAAAGGCCATCGAGCAGCGTGCAGCGGCGCTCGGTATTTCTGCAAGCGAACTGGTTCGCCGCAGCGCGATCTACGGAAAGATCGAATCATTCAATTTCGATATCGCTGAAGTGGAAAAGCTTCATCACGAGTTATTGAAGGAAGGAACGAACCTCAACCAGCTGATGTATTTTGTGAATACTCAGGGCCTTCCCGTGTACAACGAGAAAGCTGTTTTTCGTACGCTTGAAAAGGTTTATCAAAATGCTCGAAAGGTCGACCGGTTCATCGAGAAACTTGAAAAGCGTTATCACGTCGACTATATTCCGCGCGATTATCTGGCAGATGAACCTGACAACAGAAATCTTTAAGTCGGAACGCAGTTGGATCAGTTTTGCAATTGAGTGTAATTACCAGGTTGGCAATTCCGATATTTCAAAAAACGTCTTTCTGAAAAGAAAGGACGATTTTATATATCTGAGAACGTTCAGTTGTAACTACTCCGCAAAATCGAAAAGGGCCAAACCGAAGTGTCTGGCCGGACGCCAATTGTCCGGGAACTGTTTCGGATTCGACCCTCTTCTACTTTACTTCCATGGCCATGCGGAAGGCTAGTACTCCTTAACCGGATGCTTCTTACCGAAACCACCGTCGATGCCGAAACGGCAGAGCCTGTCGATGGCGCGAAGGTGCTCATCAATGGCGTTGGCGATCTGAGTGTCAACGATGCTGTCATGGTCGTTAAGACTGCGGACCGCCTCGTCGGCGGCCATGAAGGCCTTGATGGCTTGATTGAACTGAGCCTTAAAGATGTCGAGCGTGTGACCGGGGTTGTCGCGTCGCCGTTTGAGGCTCAGCTGTCCTTGTTGCTTGCGACGCCGCGCGTCGCCGGTGGCGAGGGTCTCAGATCCTTTAGCAACAATGCTCGCATTGTCCTTTCGGGCAAGGCAGCGCGTTTGGCCGGGCGCTACAACTGCTATGCAGACTTCCTATTTGAGGAGACGGGTGACAAGAAGTCGCTTGTCGTCGAGTGCCAAGGCAGGCTTGTGCACAGTGGGGCCGATGCCGCAATGTCGGATTCCGATCGCGCCACCGCATTGCAGCAAATGGGTTTCAACGTCATGTTGCTGACGTATCAGCAAATCGCCGATGAGAAGAACTTCGAGATAGTGAAGCGCATGTTGTTTGAGGAGATTGGCTTGGAGTATCGCGAGAAGACGGACGCCAGCTTGATGCGCAGCGCAGTCTTCGTCGCGAGCTCTTTATCGATTGGAACACGCTGGGGCGCTAAAGTTTCCGAGCCTTGCCCTTACCTCTGCTCTTGCGAAACCTTGCAGTGAATATAAGGGGCGTTGCAATAAGCAATAGTTCGAATGCAACAGCGCCGACAATCATCGCCTTGCAGTCGTCGGACAACGGGTTAAGGGCCGCAAGCAGCGAGAAAACGCCGCACTCGAGCTCAAACCAGGCCACCGAGCGAGCACTTGCGAGATACCAAGCATCCTTCTCGTCGCTCTCGAGACCGGCAGGCTGGTTCCAATGCTCTGGACTGACCAGATGGAGAACGAGGGCCAAAAGCGCGATGCAAGCCAGCATGACAATAGGGAGGAGCAACAGCTCGACAGGAGAGCCCCAGCGGTTCGGCTGCATGTCAACGCCGTAGTGGACGGGGACCTTCTCTCCGGTGGGCACTGCTGCGATAGCAAAACCTGTCAGCACGACGCTGCAAGCGCCGGTTAGCCACCCCATCGCTTCTACTATGCGAACATCCTTTGTTATCCATGGCGCTTTTTTGGGCATAACCCCTCCTTCTCAACTGCGGAGGCTCGGTCTGCCATCTCGCGCTCGAGCCGATGTACGACTTCCATTAAATCGCTCATGCTATTCCTTTCCCTCGGGTGTTCTGTCTAATATATCGCCCCGTGCGGACACGATTCTCACCTAAGGAATGGCAATGGTGTGTTCATAAACACGCAGATAGACGACTTAACAGGATTCGATTTACGGGGTGATTGAACCTGTGGCGGTGCGGATGCCCCGACCCGCGGCACGACTTAACCGCCGTTATGTTAGCGACATGTCTAACATAACGGCGGCGCAGGGCGCTCACTCCCTGCGGCAACGCCGATTCCGGGAAGGCACGCCGGGGCTATGCCGACCTGAGTATCCTCTCGGCCTTCTCGATCGCGGCCGAGCGCAGAAACTCCGACTTCCGCATCCCGCACGCGGCGGCCGCCCGTTCGATGAGGTCGGCGCCCGTCTTCGGGCACTTGAAAGACAGGTTGGCGTTGGCCTCCACCTCGGAAAGCCTGGGGCGGCCGACTCGGAGGTTCACCAGGCTCCCCTCCCAGGAGCCGGATTCGTATTCCGCGCACTCGCGCTCGATGTCCTCATCCGTGATAACGGATCCGTTTGCAAGCCTATATTCCATCAGTAACCTCTCCTTCTCGCGTTCTCGATCTCCCTTAGCGTCTTCTTGCTCGGCGGCGTCATGGCGTGGTAGACGAGCCACGCGCCGTCGGCCAGGAGGACACCGACCATCTCGATGTACCGGCCTTGCGGGTCGTAGCCCGTCCGCATCTCGCACTCCCCGGGTATGCGGACGGCCGCGAAGCAGTAGCTCTCCCACGCCGCCTCGACATCACCGTCATCTAGCTCGGGGTGCCGCTCGTGAACTCTCTGGTGTATCCGGACCATGAGCCTCCAATCTTTACGATAATATTCTACTACTATTTGGTAGTAGAATATTATCCGTCCCAACATATTCCATTAGCCGTTCGTCCCAAAACGTATGC
>OLQJ01000882.1_pt1 | contig 12491 bp, 10 predicted proteins | sample 1673231 | NCBI WGS metagenome assembly OLQJ01 (sample SAMEA3136769, study PRJEB25190) | human gut metagenome | biome: human gut; feature: human-associated habitat; material: faeces | place: Austria | collected 2013
CGACCTCCTGGTCCCAAACCAGGCGCTCTAGCCAAGCTGAGCCACACCCCGATATCAGTTTTATTTCCTTGCCCCTGCGGCTTTGTGTTTCTTTCGTATCTCCCGCAGCGACAAGATATATTATATGGCATGTTTCTCAGAAAGTCAACAGGTTTTTTAAAGTTTTTTTACTTTTTTGCGACTGTTTTTTTACCTGTTTTTCGCAAGAAGAGTGTGCAAATTGTTTCTTTTGTTTTAGTTTTCTGATAATTAGAATAATTATAGATATTTTTGCTCAAAACTCAATTTTCCGTCCCCATCGACTTCCATGATCATATAGCTGCCTCGTCTTCCCTCCTGACGTGGAAAAGATAGACTTCCCGGGTTTAAAATTGTCATTCCATCCTTCTGAAGAAAGAAAGGACGATGTGTATGACCAAACATTACGAGATCCGCTCCTCTTGATCTGCCCTCTTCTATGATAGTTTCCATCCCCATGGACACATAATAATAATGTCCATGGGTAATAAATGCATGATAAGGACCAATCTCGAACTCCTCTTCCCTCGGAAGTTCTGTAAAAAAGTCGTTATTTCCTCTTATAATATGTTTCTCACACTCTACGACAGCCTCCAGATAGTCTTCTCCGCCTTCTACATCTCCAAGATGAATAAACATATCAATTTCCCCAACCTCTTCTAATGCGCGATCCAGTGCCTGGTGTCTTCCGTGTGTATCACTGACAATTAGAATTCTCATGCTTCTTCCTCGTTCAATTTCTCTTCAAGCAGGATTTTTATTGCTCGAAGTGCTTTTCCTCTGTGGCTTAATTTATTTTTCTGCTCCGGTGTCATCTCCGCTGTTGTACATCCGAATTCCGGAACATAGAAGATCGGATCATAACCGAATCCATTTGCACCGACAATCTCGTGTCCAATCTGTCCTTCAATCGTCTCACGGACTACGCTTGTTGTTCCATCCGGAAATACTGCTGCAACTGCACAGACAAATCTTGCGGTACGTTCATCGTCCGGAACCCCTTCCAGTCTATCCAGAAGGATTCTGTTCTTTATATCATAAGAAGTGTCTTCTCCGGCAAATCTCGCAGAATAAATTCCAGGTGCCTTATCCAAATAGTCAATCTCAAGACCGGAATCATCTGCAAGAACAATATCGTTGACCAACACTCGTGATACAGCTCTTGCCTTGATCTCTGCATTTTCTTCAAAGCTCATTCCGTCTTCTACGATTTCTTCATCGACTCCTGCCTCACGCATCGATACGATCTCCATTCCAAGATCAGCAAGAATCATCCGGATCTCTTTCATCTTATTTTCATTTCCTGTTGCAAATACAATTCTTCTCTTCATTTTGCTTTCTACCTTCTATTCTTTTTCGCCAACAATCTGATCTTATTTCTTCGGTCTCGGCGGCTTTGGCCCCTGGAACTGATAGAAATATGTTTTCAGCATACCATTGTAAATCTTACGGTTCTTATCCGCTTTTCTTCCGAAATAACGTTCTGCATCTTCATAACTTGTGATCATGTATGCAGACCAGCTGTCAAGTTTCCTAAAGCTCTCGCCAAATTCACGATATAAACCAGGAAGTGCCTCTTTCTCCTCAAGACGCTCTCCATACGGTGGGTTTGTTATGATAAATCCATATTTCTTCGGATGACTCAGTGCACTGACCGGTCTTTCCTGGAAATGAATCAGATGATCCACACCTGCATTCTCTGCATTCTGTCTTGCCATCCGCACAACATCTCCGTCAATATCATATCCCTGGATATCCGTCTCAATCTGATCATCGATCAGATCATTCGCCTCATCAATGGCCTCATACCAGAGTTTCTTATCAATCAGATTTGCCCAGCTCTCAGCCGTAAAAGAACGATTCATTCCCGGTGCAATATTTGCAGCCATCATTGCTGCCTCTATCGGGAATGTTCCACTTCCGCAAAACGGATCCACTAAGATACGCTCTTTTCTCCACGGTGTCAGCATAATCAGTGCTGCTGCCAGTGTCTCAGAAATTGGTGCCTTGCCGGCTGACGGACGGTATCCTCTCTTATGAAGAGAATCTCCCGATGTATCGATTCCGATCGTAACGATATCCTTCATCAGAAATACTCTCAGTGGATAAGAAGCTCCATCTTCCTGAAACCACTGTACATGATATCTGCTTCTAAGACGATCTACCATCGCTTTCTTCATAATTGACTGAATATCCGAAGGGCTGAACAGCTTACTCTTTACCGATGAAGCTTTCGCCACCCAGAACTTCCCGTCCTTCGGTATATAATTCTCCCACGGAATTGCTTTTGTCTTCTCAAACAATTCATCAAAGGTAACTGCTTTAAAACTTCCTGCCTTGAGCAGAACACGTTCTGCCGTACGGAGAAATACATTCGCTCTGCACGCTGCATCTGCTCCTCCGTAAAAGGTAACTCTTCCATCTTCCACCTGTGCAATCTCATATCCCAGATCCTGAATCTCCCTTTTTAATACTGATTCAAGACCGAAATGACACGGCGCAATCCATTCCATTCTTTCCATATCTACCTCATATTATCTTTATGTACTTATTACTTACTGTTAACTGATTCTTTTTTTACAGTATCATAATTTTACTATAAATGAAAGGCAGAGTAAAGTGCGATTGCCTTTCTTCTCTGCCTTGTTGCTGTTTATAATAATCTTATGAAGTGAATGTCAAAAGTAAATTTTGTCACTCACTTGTTTGTTACTGCATACAGTATCTGTTAATATCTGTCTGACTCATCATAATCATCTTTTCCGCCAAAACAGTCATCTGCATTTTTGGAATTGCAGTTTGTGCTGTTCTTACTCTTATTTGAATAAGAATTTTTGCTGGAATTCTTATTCGAACCTGAATTAGATGTTGAATTTCTATTCTTACTCTGATTTTCTTCATTCGATGAATAGAATCCATTCTGGGAATTTTTACTTGTGTTGCTATAATTTTTTGCCATGATGCTTCCTCCTTATTTGGTGTTACTGTTCTTATTGGCTGACAGTAACTATTTGGTACAATCTTTATTATCCCAAACGGAGGCCATTTTATGCATTTTGTTTCAACCATATTTTGAATATTTTGCTTGCTTTTTCCAAATGCATATATTATACTGATTCATGTAGAAAGATTATTTTCTACAACCCCTTATTAATTATTTATACTCCCCTCAAAAGACCGATGGCTCCCCCATCGGTCTTTTACTTTTCTTTCTTCTAATATCGTCGGTTCCCACCAATCAGTCTGATCACGATCATAATGATCAGAAGAGGAACAAGAACCGGTGCCAGAAAACTGATGATTCCTGTTATAACAGACACAACTACTACGACTACAAATACAACCGCAAGGATCAGCAAAGCCTTCTTCCACCAGGTATCTAATCTGAACTCATGATAGGAACCATAAGAATGCTCTGTTCCATATTCATCCTTCTGTCCATAACCAGTATAGCTGTTCTGTGCCTGCGTTGTCTGGTTGTACGAATTATTGAATGGACTTCTGTTCTCATAAACCACTTCTTCGTCTGTTCCATCACTTGCATCTACAATGGTTTTCGCAATTGCCCACGGATCTCCGAGCAGTTCCAAAACCTCCTGCTCGCTCTTTCCTTTTCTCATTTCTTCTATAATATAATCATCATAAAACTTAAGATGATCCTGAATTGTTGCTGCATCAAGCTTTCCATTCAAAGCTTCCTGTAATTTTCGGATAAATTCCTGTCTTGTCATATTCAACCGTTACCTCCTGTTCCTAAGGTTACTGTTCACTCCCGAAGTTCTCTTTAGATGTAGAATACCACACTGCTATTCTTTTTTAAACCGTTATTTTCAACTACATCTGTCGTTCATAATTTGTTCATTTATCATTTAAAAATCTTTCATCTTCTTATCACTTTTTCTTCATTTCTCTCACATATACTATAAGCATCAAAGGAAAAAACAAAAAACTTTGAATAAACTTTTTCATAATACATGCCGGGAACCAGTAAATGGTTACCCGGCATCCTCCCTTTTATGGAGACTTTTTTCTTATTCCGGAACAACCGGATCATTTATCACTTCTTGTTTCGTTTCCTGTTGTATTTCCTCTTCTACAGATTTTTCTGCAGTTTCCTCTGTTTGCTGTTCTGCCGTTTGCTCTGTTTCTTCCTTGTTTTCCCCGTTATTCTCTTCTTTCGTCGTTTCTTCTATCTTTTTTTCACATGCTTTGACCGATTCCAGAATCTCCTGAACCTGTTCTTCCATCTCTTTCTTCCATTTCAGATCTTCCAGTGCTTTTTTTCTGTCCTGTTCAGTTTCGCTGAGTTCCCCCGGTATTGTTTTTGCATCGTCTGGTTTCTGATCTTGCACTGCTGTTTCACTTTTCAAAACTGTATTGTTACCTTCCCTTCCTCGGCTCATCCCGATTCCTGCTGCCGCAATTACTGCCCCGGTAGCAAATAAAAGAACCGCCAGTTTGACATTCCGAAATTTTAGCTTCTGTTCCGGATTCCATTCCTCGCGTTCCTCCGGAAGATCACGTATCACCTGGCTGATCTTATCATAATGCCGCCTTCCTCCACCGGTACAACGTTCAATGATCCTCTCCAATCTGCGTTCTTCGCTTCTGCTAAGTTCCGGGATCTGCTCTGTATATGCCAGTAAAAACTGCAAAATTTTACCATATCCGAACAAATCTACCGAACAATTCTTCCTGCTTCCTGACGCTGTCGGGCGGATAAAATGACTTCTCACCGCTTTCTGCTGCATCTTCTTCATAACAAATTCATTTTCCTGTGCATCCGGATTTAAAAGCAGCAGTTCTCCTTCTTCTGTCACAACAATACTATATGGGGTCAGACAACGATAATTCTGCCCGCGTCTCGACTGCTGATACTTTCTTATTTCTCCGGCAATCTGTCGAAACCATTCAAACAACACCGCTTTATCCAACTGTGTATTATCCCGCAGATAATAAATCAACAGTTCTCCCTGCAGGCAATCGATACCTGACTGGCATTCGGTTCCTTTTTCCACGAAGCGAAGTACTTCATACATTTTTTCCATATTTAATTCTACTGCAATCTGTCATCTAAACGTGTGCGGTCCCACACCGCACACGATACAATACCTGTCCAATTGAAAATTATCAGAATCTGATACGAACTGCTCTTCAGAATCTCTCCTGATTCTTCAGTCAGAACGACTGAAGTGTGACTCTCATATTAATTGAATTCTTCCAGTCTGTCAAGAGCTGCGGCAACAACTTTATCCATGTCATAATATTTATAATCTCCCAGTCGTCCGCCAAAGATTACATTTTCTTCCTTTTCTGCAAGCTTCTTGTATTCTTCAAACAATGTATTATTCTTCTCATCATTTACCGGATAATATGGCTCCATGCCAACACTCCATTCTGATGAATACTCTCTGGAAATAACGGTCTTCTCCTGCTTGCCAAACTCAAAATGCTTATGCTCGATAATTCTTGTATACGGAACTTCACGCTCTGTGTAATTGACAACAGCATTTCCCTGATAGTTCTCACAATCAAGAACTTCTGTCTCAAATCTGACAGAACGATACTCCAATGCTCCCAGCTGATATCCAAAATATTCATCGATCATTCCTGTAAAAATAATCTTCTCTGCAATCTCCGGATTCTCTTTTCTGAATTCAAAGAAATCAATCCCTGTGCGAACTTCTGTCCCTTCCAGCATCTTCTCAACGATTGCTGTATAACCGCCAACCGGAATTCCCTGATATCTGTCATTGAAATAGTTATTATCGTAAACAAAGCGGAATGGCAGACGTTTGATAATAAATGCCGGAAGTTCTGTACACTTTCTTCCCCACTGTTTCTCTGTATAACCCTTGATCAGTTTCTCATAGATATCTCTTCCGCCAAGAAAAAGTGCCTGTTCCTCCAGATTCTGTGGTTCTGTGATTCCTGTCTCTTTGCGCTGTTTTTCAATAATCTCTTTTGCTTCCTGCGGTGTACGGATATTCCACATCTTACTGAATGTATTCATATTAAATGGCAGGTTATAAAGTTCATCCTTATAAACCGCTACCGGTGAATTGATGTAATTATTAAATTCCGCGAACTGGTTCATGTAATCCCATATCTTTTTATCAGACGTATGGAAAATGTGCGCACCATATTTATGTACATGGATTCCTTCTATGTCCTCACAGTAAATATTTCCTGCAATATGATCTCTTCGGTCAATCACGAGACATTTCTTCCCTTTTTTCTTTAATTCATGTGCCATGACAGCGCCATAAAGACCTGCTCCGACAATCAGATAATCGTATTCTTTCATTTACTCCTTCTTTCCGCAGAACGATTTTCTGGATCCGGTAAAATCCAGAGATCAGCCTTTCTGCCTTCTTTCTTTTCATGTTACGGTGTGTTTATGATAACACATTTTCTAATAAATTTGAATCTCTATCAAAAATACGGTATACTTAACAGCAAAAGGAGGATGAATTATGCTTATAAAAAATGGTTTTCTAATTGATCCTGCATCTGATACAGAACGTCTTGTCGATCTTCGCATCACAGACGGTCTAATCCAGGCACTCGCAGATGCCGGAACTCTGACACCTGAAAATGGAGAGGATGAGCTTGATGTTGCAGGACTTATGATTTCTCCAGGACTTGTTGACACACACATTCATTTCCGTGATCCCGGATTTACTTATAAAGAAGATCTCCATACCGGATCTCTTGCAGCTGCTGCCGGTGGATTTACTTCCGTGATCTGTATGGCAAATACTTCACCGGTCATTGATTCTGTTCCGGTTTTTAAAGAACTGATGGAACGGGAGGCTTTAGAAGACATCCATATTTTCCAGGCTGCTGCTGTCTCCTGCGGACTCAAAGGTGAGGAGATGACTTCCATGAAGGAACTTGCCGCTGCCGGTGCCTGTGGATTCACAGATGACGGAATCCCTCTTAAGAATGCTGCATTTCTCTATAAGGCAATGGAAGAGGCGAAGGCACTTGACCTTCCGATCAGTCTTCATGAAGAAGATCCTGCATTTATTGAAACAAACGGAATCAACCACGGACCTGTATCCGATGCGCTGGGCATCTACGGATCTCCTTCGATTGCAGAAGAATCTCTTGTTGCCAGAGACTGTCTGCTGGCACTTCGTTCCGGTGCACAGGTCGTGATCCAGCATATCAGCTCCGGACAGTCCGTTGAACTGGTACGTACCTTTAAAGCTATGGGAGCAAATCTACATGCAGAGGCAACTCCGCATCATTTCACTTTGACAGATGAAGCTGTGTTAAAATACGGCTCTCTTGCCAAGATGAACCCGCCGCTTCGTACAGAAAATGATCGTCTTGCTATCATTGAAGGTCTCAAAGACGGTACGATCGATCTGATTGCTACAGACCATGCGCCACACAGCACGGAAGAGAAATCCCGTCCTATCACCCAAACACCAAGCGGTATTATTGGTCTTGAGACTTCCCTTGCTCTCGGAATTACTTCCCTTGTACGTCCGGGACACCTGACATTAAGCCAGCTGATCGAGAAGATGACGATCAATCCTGCCAGCCTGTATCACCTTCCGTGCGGTTCTGTCGCAGAAGGGAAAGCAGCTGATCTTGTACTGTTTGATCCGAATGAGAAATGGATTCCTGAGACTTATGCCTCTAAGTCTTCTAACTCTCCATTTACCGGATGGGAATTGTATGGAAAAGTAAAATATACAATCTGTGATGGAAAGATTGTATACAAGGACTAATGTGTAACTGTTACATTATTTTTATAATCTAAGAGGTTCCCTGCAGAATCTTTCATTTCCGCAGGGAACCTCTTCTTTGCTCATTAATCCTCGATCGCTGTTACTGTATAATCTTTGTCTTCGACTGTCTTTTTCAGCACTTCATTACTGATTTCGGAATTCAGTGTCACAACTGCTGTTCCGGCCTCATGGCTAACTTCTGCTGTATCAACCTGCTCAAGTGCCTCGAGAGCTTTCTTCACAGCCGCCTCACAGTGTCCACACATCATTCCTTCGATTTTCATTGTCTTTGTCATCTTTGTCTCCTCCTTGTTTTCTGACTCATTTTTGTCTGCTAAGACAATATCTGAAACAGTATTTTCTGCTGTTTCTACCTTTTTCATCTTTCTTTTTCTGTCTTTGCTGGCATCGTACATTTTAAACAGATTCAGTCTCAATGCATTTGTTACTACACAGAAACTGGACAGGCTCATTGCCGCCGCTCCGAACATCGGATTTAATTTCCAACCAAAGATCGGGATCCAGATTCCTGCTGCCAGTGGAATTCCTATCGCATTATAGAAAAATGCCCAGAACAGATTCTCATGAATGTTGCGCAATGTTGCACGGCTCATACGGATTGCCGCCGGCACGTCACTTAACCGGCTCTTCATCAGCACAACATCCGCTGCATCGATTGCAATATCTGTCCCCGCTCCAATGGCAATTCCCATATCTGCCCTGGTCAGTGCCGGTGCGTCATTGATACCGTCACCTACCATCGCAACCTTTCCTTTTTCTTTCAGCTTGCGGATCACCTGTTCTTTTCCTTCCGGAAGAACACCTGCGATCACTTCATCCACACCTGCCTGCTCACCAATTGCCTTCGCTGTGCGCTCATTATCTCCGGTCAGCATAACAACATGGATTCCCATATTCTGAAGTTCTTTCACTGCCTGTGGACTATCTTCCTTGATCACATCCGCAACTGCGATCATGCCAAGGAACTGCTCATTCCTTCCAAAGAACAGCGGTGTCTTTCCCTGCTGTGCCAACCGTTCCGCCTGTTCTTTTATGCTGGCAGAAATCTTCATTTTGTCAGAAATGAATTTAAAATTGCCTCCGTACAGCCAGTCCTCTCCAAGTTTTCCTGACAGACCATTTCCCGGAACTGCCTGAAACTGTGTGATTTCACTTTTCTGCTCTGCTTCCCCATTTTCTTCTGCCTTTGCAAGAATTGCTCGGGCAAGCGGATGCTCACTTTTCTTCTCCAATGCATTTGCAAAAAATAATAATTCATGTTCTGTCATTCCGTCCGCAGGGAGCAGATCCGTCACCTTCGGTTCTCCACTTGTGATTGTTCCTGTCTTATCAAGTGCAACAATCTCCGTCTTTCCTGTCTCTTCCAGCGAAACAGCTGTCTTAAACATGATTCCATTCTTCGCTCCCATTCCATTTCCAACCATAATTGCAACCGGAGTGGCCAGACCTAATGCACACGGGCAGCTGATCACCAGAACAGAAATTCCCCTTGCAAGTGCAAATCCAACAGACTCTCCGACAAGCAGCCATACGATCATTGTGACAATTGCAATAGAAATAACTGCCGGAACAAATACTCCTGAAACTTTATCTGCCACTTTGGCAATTGGCGCTTTTGTTGCTGCCGCATCACTTACCATCTGAATAATCTGTGATAATGTTGTATCCTCACCAACTCTCGTCGCCTCGCAGCGTAGAAAACCTGACTGATTCATTGTAGCCGCAGACACCTTATCCCCTTCTGCTTTATCTACCGGTATACTCTCTCCGGTCAGGGCAGCTTCATCTACTGCACTATTTCCTTCCAGAACAATTCCATCCACCGGAATATTCTCCCCCGGTCTTACAACAAACTGATCTCCTCTTCTTACCTGATCGATAGAAACTTCCTGTTCTTTTCCATCACGCAGGAGCGTTGCTGTCTTTGGTGCCAGCTTCATGAGGCTCTTTAATGCATCTGTTGTTTTTCCCTTTGAATGCGCTTCAAGCATCTTTCCAACTGTGATCAACGTTAAAATCATTGCTGCTGATTCAAAATAAAATTCATGCATCAGCTCCATCACACAATCCATATCGCCTGCCGTCTGTGCTGCTGTCATAGCAAATAATGCATACACGCTATATCCATAAGATGCACCTGCACCGAGTGCAACCAGTGTATCCATATTGGGTGCTCTATGGATCATGCCTTTCCATCCGCTAATAAAAAACTTCTGATTGATCACCATAACGATTGTCGTTAACAGGAGCTGTGCCAGCCCCATCGCCACATGATTCCCTTCCAGAAATACCGGAAGTGGCCAGCCCCACATCATATGCCCCATTGACAGATACATAAGCGGAATCAAAAAACACAAAGAAGCGATCAGACGCCTTTTCATCTTCGGTGTCTCCCTGTCTTTCAACGCATCTTCCGCACAGTTCTGCTCACTTTGATACGTCCCATGTCCTTCCTTCTTCGCAGATTTCAACGTTGCCCCATATCCAGCTGCCTCAACAGCCGCAATGACTGCATCTACTGTTGCTGTGCCTTCCACTCCCATGGAATTCGTCAGAAGACTGACTGAACAGTTCTCAACTCCGGGGACTTTCCCAACTGCCTTCTCAACACGGGCACTGCAGGCTGCACAACTCATTCCCGTCACATTATATTGTTTCATCTTACTCCTCCTTCAAGTTGTGATCCGGACTTTTTGTGCCGGATCTCTCTTCAGATCTTTTATCGCATCAATTTCTGAAGTGTCGTCACGAGCTCGTCAATCGTTTCATCTTTTCCATCCCGGATATCATCTGCCACACATGACCGGATATGGTTTGCCAAAAGCACTTTATTGAAACTATTCAAAGCCGCATTCACCGCAGATACCTGAATCAGAATATCCGGACAATACGCGCCTTCTTCAACCATCCTTCGAACTCCCCTGACTTGTCCTTCAATTCTACTCAGACGATTCATCAGATCTTTGTATTCTTTTTCCGGGCGATCCTTTGTCTTGTGACAACATCCCGGACAGACTTTTTTTTCTTCCATTGTATTTCTCCTGTTGTATAACCCCCTGGGGGTATATTTTCTAATTATTAATATATACCCCCTACAGGTATATTTCAAGTATTTTTTTAAGTTATTGTTCATACTACGTGCGGTCAGTGGAGTGATTGACACGGGAGTGAACAGTAACCGGCCAGCAACAACAAAGAAGCTGTCATGAAACATTTCACAATTGTATCTATGTTCCATGCAGCTTCTCTGCAATTCATTATTATGCTCGTTATTATATTTCCTGACAAATCTGTCTTATTCCACACTCTTGAGTGACTCAACCATGTTGATCTTCTTTAATTTAAAATACATCACTCCATTGACAAACAAGGAAAAGGCCACTGTCAGCAGAAAGGCATACAGGAAACTCGGTGGATCGATATTTCGTCCAAACATAACTGAATCAATCTCCACTGTCTCAACAATAAAACGGTGCAGAATTTTTCCGATCACCAATCCCGCCAGTGCCCCAATCAATGTCAGCAGGATATTCTCTCTGTAGACATAAGAAGAAACTTCCTTGTCATAAAATCCAAGTACCTTTAATGTTGCCAGTTCTCTCTTGCGCTCTGTAATGTTAATATTATTCAGATTATACAGCACTACAAATGCCAGCATTCCTGCAGAAATAATCAATACAATAATCACGATATCCAGACTCTCCAGCATATGATCCACCTGCTTTTTCAGGCTTGTCGTATAGCTGATGCTAAGTGTTCCATCACACTTCATTACATTTTCGCCGACATCCTTTGCCTCTTCTGTTGTACGGTCCTGAGTTCTATAATAAATCGAATTATAGTCCGGAGCCTCACCGAATGTCTTTTCATAGACTTCAGATGTCATATAGAGATAATGTCCCATATAGTTCTCACAGATTGCACTGATCAAGACTGTTTTCTCTCCATCATCTGTATCAATCGTTAATTTATCACCGACATTGACTTCCAGCAGTTTCGCTGCTTTTTCAGTCAGGATTGCTCCTTTATCCTCCAATGAATAAATTTCCTTTGTCTTCCGATCCCGGATCACGACAAACTTTTTGAATGCTTCCACATCTTTTGGTACATCTAAATAAACTTCCTGAGAAGACTCTCCTGAACTGACCTCAATATTTTTCAAAAGATTTTCTGCAGTCACTGATACCTTCTTATCCGCATCCAGTTCTTTCTGGACATCATTTCTCTCTTCTTCTGTCACATCTTCCTTTAAAATAACGTCTCCATCATAAAGCTGAATCTGTTCGTATTGAAGCGGAACGATTGCTGAAATAGAATCTTTTAATCCAAAACCAAACAACATCATGCCCATACAACCGCCAATTCCAAATACTGTCATGAAGAAGCGTTTTTTATATCGCACCAGATTGCGCACGGTTGATTTCCACGTGAAATTCAGATTTTTCCAGATAAACGGAACTCGTTCCAGAAATACTCGTTTTCCCTGTTTTGGTGTCGGCGGACGCATCAATTCTGCTGCCTGCTCTCGTAATTCTTTCATACAGGAGAACAGTGTTGCGATTACTGTACATGCAAGTTCCGCTGCACATGCTGTTACAGCATAATACAAATTATATGGGATCACAACATCATACATATGACGATACAAGATCTTATATGCAGTGATAATGATATATGGAATTATCTTTTCTCCAATCAGAATTCCGA
>OLQJ01000888.1_pt1 | contig 12411 bp, 9 predicted proteins | sample 1673231 | NCBI WGS metagenome assembly OLQJ01 (sample SAMEA3136769, study PRJEB25190) | human gut metagenome | biome: human gut; feature: human-associated habitat; material: faeces | place: Austria | collected 2013
CGGGTTTGCCGCTGTGGTGGGGCATTCTGGTGATGGCGATCGGCGCAATCTCCGCGCTCCTGGGCGTGCTGTATGCGCTGGCGGAACAGGATATCAAACGGCTACTGGCCTGGAGTACCGTCGAAAACGTCGGCATTATTTTGCTGGCGGTCGGTGTGGCGATGGTCGGTCTGTCACTGCACGACCCGCTGCTCACCGTGGTTGGACTGCTCGGCGCACTGTTTCATCTGCTCAACCATGCGCTGTTCAAAGGGCTGCTATTTCTCGGCGCGGGCGCGATTATTTCGCGTTTGCATACCCACGACATGGAAAAAATGGGGGCACTGGCGAAACGGATGCCGTGGACAGCCGCAGCATGCCTGATTGGTTGCCTGGCGATATCAGCCCTTCCTCCGCTGAATGGTTTTATCAGCGAATGGTACACCTGGCAGTCGCTGTTCTCACTAAGTCGTGTGGAAGCCGTAGCGCTACAACTTGCGGGTCCTATTGCTATGGTAATGCTGGCAGTCACTGGTGGGCTGGCAGTAATGTGCTTCGTAAAAATGTACGGTATTACTTTCTGTGGTGCGCCGCGCAGTACACACGCTGAAGAGGCACAGGAAGTGCCAAATACGATGATCGTCGCCATGCTACTGCTCGCGGCACTCTGCGTATTAATTGCGCTTAGTGCCAGTTGGCTGGCACCGAAGATAATGCATATTGCCCATGCGTTTACCGATACCCCTCCCGTCACTGTCGCCAGCGGAATAGCACTTGTACCCGGCACGTTTCATACACGGGTCACTCCTTCATTACTGTTGCTGTTACTACTGGCGATGCCTTTGCTGCCTGGCCTTTACTGGCTGTGGTGTCGTTCGCGCCGCGCAGCGTTTCGTCGCACAGGAGATGCCTGGGCATGCGGCTACAGCTGGGAAAATGCGATGGCCCCGTCAGGCAATGGCGTGATGCAGCCGCTGCGTGTGGTCTTTTCTGCGCTATTTCGTCTACGACAACAGCTCGACCCTACGCTGAGGCTAAATAAAGGTCTTGCGCACGTCACCGCCAGGGCTCAGAGCACAGAACCCTTCTGGGATGAGCGGGTGATCCGCCCCATCGTGAGCGCCACCCAACGGCTGGCCAAAGAAATACAGCATCTGCAAAGCGGCGACTTTCGTCTCTATTGCCTGTATGTGGTCGCCGCACTGGTTGTGCTGCTAATCGCTATTGCCGTCTAAGGAAATCACCATGAGACAAACTCTTTGCGACGGATATCTGGTCATTTTTGCGTTAGCACAGGCCGTGATTCTGCTGCTGCTAACCCCGCTTTTTACGGGTATTTCCCGGCAGATACGCGCGCGTATGCACTCCCGCCGCGGACCGGGGATCTGGCAGGATTATCGCGAGATCCACAAACTGTTTAAACGCCAGGAAGTTGCGCCTATATCTTCAGGTCTGATGTTCCGCCTGATGCCGTGGGTATTAATCAGCAGCATGCTGGTGCTGGTGCTGGTGCTGGCGATGGCCCTACCACTTTTTATTACCGTTTCCCCTTTTGCGGGCGGCGGCGATCTGATCACCCTTATCTATCTTCTTGCCCTGTTTCGTTTTTTCTTTGCTCTTTCCGGGCTGGATACCGGAAGCCCGTTTGCGGGAGTCGGTGCCAGTCGCGAGTTGACGCTCGGCATTCTGGTCGAACCCATGCTCATTCTCTCACTGCTGGTATTGGCGCTGATAGCAGGTTCCACGCATATCGAGATGATCAGCAATACGCTGGCAACGGGCTGGAACTCGCCGCTAACCACCGTACTGGCGTTACTGGCCTGTGGTTTTGCCTGCTTCATTGAGATGGGAAAAATTCCCTTTGATGTTGCTGAAGCAGAACAGGAATTACAGGAAGGCCCGCTGACCGAATATTCCGGTGCCGGGCTGGCGTTGGCGAAATGGGGGCTGGGGCTGAAACAGGTCGTGATGGCAGCACTGTTTGTGGCCCTGTTTCTGCCCTTTGGGCGCGCGCAAGAACTTTCTCTCGCCTGCCTGCTGACTTCACTTGTCGTTACGCTGCTCAAGGTTTTGCTGATTTTTGTACTGGCCTCAATCGCAGAAAACACGCTGGCACGCGGGCGTTTTTTACTCATTCACCATGTGACCTGGCTTGGCTTCAGCCTTGCTGCGCTTGCATGGGTCTTCTGGTTAACCGGTCTGTAAGGAGCACTGACGGAATATGGAAAATCTTGCTCTGACGACGTTATTGCTGCCTTTTATCGGCGCACTGGTCGTTTCGTTTTCGCCACAACGTCGGGCCGCCGAATGGGGGGTTTTGTTCGCCGCGCTGACCACGCTGTGCATGTTGTCACTGATCTCCGCGTTTTATCAGGCCGATAAAGTTGCCGTCACGTTGACGTTGGTCAACGTGGGGGATGTGGCGTTGTTTGGCCTGCTCATTGATCGCGTGAGTACGCTGATTCTGTTTGTGGTGGTGTTTCTCGGTTTGCTGGTCACGATCTACTCCACGGGTTATCTGACGGATAAAAATCGCGAACACCCGCATAACGGCACGAATCGTTATTACGCATTTTTGCTGTTGTTTATCGGCGCGATGGCGGGACTGGTACTCTCCTCGACGCTGCTCGGTCAGTTGTTGTTTTTTGAAATTACGGGCGGCTGCTCCTGGGCGTTGATCAGTTATTACCAGAGCGATAAAGCACAGCGTTCAGCACTAAAAGCGTTACTTATCACTCATATCGGCTCGTTGGGGTTGTATCTTGCCGCCGCCACGCTGTTTTTGCAGACCGGAACGTTTGCGCTTAGCGCGATGAGCGAGTTACACGGCGACGCACGTTATCTGGTTTATGGCGGCATCCTGTTTGCCGCGTGGGGGAAATCGGCCCAGCTACCGATGCAAGCGTGGCTACCGGATGCAATGGAAGCGCCAACACCGATCAGTGCCTATCTCCACGCCGCATCGATGGTGAAAGTGGGCGTTTACATTTTTGCCCGCGCCATTATCGACGGCGGCAATATCCCGCATGTGATTGGCGGCGTTGGCATGGTCATGGCGCTGGTCACCATTCTTTATGGATTTCTGATGTATTTGCCACAGCAGGATATGAAGCGGTTGCTGGCCTGGTCGACCATCACTCAACTTGGCTGGATGTTCTTCGGTTTGTCGCTCTCCATCTTCGGCTCGCGGCTGGCGCTGGAGGGCAGCATCGCCTACATCGTCAACCACGCGTTCGCTAAAAGCCTGTTTTTCCTTGTAGCAGGTGCGCTGAGTTACAGCTGCGGCACGCGCTTGTTGCCGCGTCTGCGTGGCGTATTGCACACCCTGCCGTTGCCAGGCGTGGGTTTCTGCGTGGCAGCGCTGGCGATTACCGGCGTGCCGCCGTTCAACGGCTTCTTCAGTAAATTCCCGCTGTTTGCTGCCGGTTTTGCGTTGTCAGTGGAGTACTGGATCCTGCTGCCCGCCATGATTCTGCTGATGATTGAATCGGTCGCCAGTTTCGCCTGGTTTATTCGCTGGTTTGGTCGCGTCGTGCCTGGCAAACCGAACGAGGCCGTCGCCGATGCCGCACCGCTGCCAGGGTCAATGCGCCTGGTGTTGATTGTACTGATTGTGATGTCGCTGATTTCCAGCGTAATCGCCGCGACCTGGTTGCAGTAAGGAGATGATGAATGACCGGTTCTATGATCGTAAATAATCTGGCGGGACTGATGATGCTGACATCACTGTTTGTGATTAGCGTCAAAAGCTATCGCCTGTCATGCGGATTTTACGCCTGCCAGTCACTGGTGCTGGTGTCTATTTTCGCCACCCTCTCGTGCCTGTTCGCCGCAGAGCAACTGCTGATCTGGTCCGCCAGCGCCTTTATCACCAAAGTGCTGCTGGTACCGTTAATCATGACTTACGCTGCACGAAATATTCCCCAGAACATCCCGGAAAAAGCGTTATTCGGTCCGGCAATGATGGCACTGCTCGCGGCGTTAATTGTCCTGCTTTGCGCATTTGTCGTTCAGCCCGTGAAGCTACCGATGGCTACCGGGCTGAAACCGGCGCTGGCGGTAGCGTTAGGTCATTTTCTGCTTGGCCTGCTGTGCATTGTCAGCCAGCGCAATATCCTGCGGCAAATTTTTGGTTACTGCCTGATGGAAAACGGCTCCCATCTGGTGCTGGCGCTTCTTGCCTGGCGAGCACCGGAACTGGTGGAAATAGGTATCGCTACCGACGCCATCTTCGCCGTCATTGTGATGGTGTTACTGGCAAGAAAAATATGGCGTACCCACGGCACGCTGGACGTGAACAACTTGACCGCGCTGAAGGGATAATGAGATGAGTTATTCTGTGATGTTCGCTTTACTCCTGCTCACGCCGCTGCTTTTTTCGCTGCTCTGTTTTGCCTGCCGGAAACGGAGACTTTCTGCGACTCGCACGGTGACCGTATTACATAGCTTAGGGATCACACTGCTGCTGATTCTGGCACTCTGGGTGGTCCAAACTGCCGCTGATGCAGGAGAAATATTCGCTGCGGGACTGTGGCTTCATATTGATGGTCTGGGCGGTTTGTTCCTCGCCATTCTTGGTGTGATTGGCTTTCTCACCGGTATTTACTCGATTGGCTACATGCGTCATGAAGTGGCACACGGCGAGCTTTCACCCGTTACGCTGTGCGATTACTACGGTTTCTTCCATCTGTTTTTGTTCACCATGCTGCTGGTTGTTACCAGCAATAACCTGATTGTGATGTGGGCGGCGATCGAAGCCACCACCTTAAGCTCGGCGTTTCTGGTAGGCATTTACGGTCAGCGTTCATCGCTGGAAGCTGCATGGAAGTACATCATTATTTGTACTGTTGGTGTCGCTTTTGGTCTGTTCGGTACCGTGCTGGTATACGCCAACGCCGCCAGCGTTATGCCGCAGGCAGAAATGGCGATATTCTGGAGCGAGGTTCTTAAGCAATCGTCCTTGCTTGACCCAACATTAATGCTGTTGGCCTTTGTGTTTTTGCTAATTGGCTTTGGTACCAAAACCGGGCTATTTCCCATGCACGCCTGGCTGCCGGATGCTCACAGTGAAGCGCCGAGTCCGGTCAGCGCCCTGCTCTCCGCCGTATTGCTGAACTGCGCGCTGTTGGTGCTGATTCGCTATTACATCATTATTTGCCAAGCCATCGGCAGCGATTTCCCCAACCGGTTGTTGCTCATCTTCGGCATGTTGTCGGTTGCCGTGGCGGCATTTTTCATTCTGGTACAGCGGGACATTAAGCGTCTGCTGGCGTACTCCAGCGTGGAGAACATGGGGCTGGTCGCGGTGGAGCTAGGCATTGGCGGGCCGCTGGGAATTTTTGCCGCGCTGCTGCACATCTTAAACCACAGTCTGGCAAAAACGCTGCTGTTCTGCGGTTCCGGCAATGTACTGCTCAAGTACGGCACGCGCGATCTCAACGTCGTCTGTGGGATGCTCAAAATCATGCCATTTACCGCCGTGCTGTTTGGCGGCGGTGCGCTGGCGCTGGCAGGGATGCCGCCCTTCAACATTTTTCTTAGCGAATTTATGACCATTACCGCCGGACTGGCACGTAATCACCTGCTGATTATCGTCCTGCTGTTATTGCTGTTAACGCTGGTGCTGGCGGGCCTGGTACGGATGGCTGCGCGGGTGTTAATGGCGAAACCGCCGCAGGCCGTTAACCGGGGTGATCTCGGCTGGTTGACCACCTCGCCAATGGTGATTCTGCTGGTCATGATGCTGGCGATGGGAACGCATATTCCACAACCTGTCATCAGGATCCTGGCGGGCGCTTCCACTATAGTCCTCTCAGGGACGCACGATCTGCCTGCACAACGTAGCACCTGGCATGATTTTTTGCCTTCAGGCACCGCATCTGTTTCGGAGAAACACAGTGAACGTTAATTCATCGTCAAATCGTGGCGAAGCGATTCTCGCCGCCCTGAAAACGCAGTTCCCCGGCGCGGTGCTGGATGAAGAGCGACAAACGCCTGAACAGGTCACCATTACGGTGAAAATCAATCTGCTGCCTGACGTTGTACAGTATCTTTATTATCAACATGATGGCTGGCTTCCGGTCCTGTTTGGCAACGACGAGCGGACACTTAACGGTCATTACGCGGTTTATTATGCCCTTTCAATGGAAGGGGCCGAAAAATGCTGGATTGTGGTGAAGGCGCTGGTCGATGCCGACAGTCGGGAGTTTCCGTCAGTCACACCGCGCGTCCCTGCCGCGGTCTGGGGCGAGCGAGAAATTCGCGATATGTACGGGCTGATTCCGGTTGGCCTGCCGGATCAGCGTCGCCTGGTGTTGCCCGATGACTGGCCGGAAGATATGCATCCGCTGCGCAAAGATGCGATGGATTATCGACTGCGCCCTGAACCGACGACTGATTCCGAAACGTATCCGTTTATCAATGAGGGCAACAGCGATGCGCGGGTGATCCCTGTCGGCCCGCTGCATATCACCTCCGATGAACCGGGTCACTTCCGCTTGTTTGTGGATGGCGAGCAAATTGTCGATGCTGATTACCGCCTGTTTTATGTCCATCGCGGCATGGAGAAACTGGCAGAAACGCGGATGGGCTACAACGAAGTGACCTTCTTATCGGACCGCGTGTGTGGGATTTGCGGTTTTGCCCACAGTGTGGCCTATACCAATTCGGTTGAAAATGCACTGGGGATTGAGGTGCCGCAACGAGCACATACTATTCGCTCGATTCTGCTGGAAGTCGAACGGCTACACAGTCATTTGCTTAACCTTGGCCTCTCCTGCCATTTCGTTGGTTTTGATACCGGCTTTATGCAATTTTTCCGCGTGCGGGAAAAGTCGATGACGATGGCGGAATTGCTGATCGGGTCGCGTAAAACCTACGGTCTGAATCTGATTGGTGGTGTTCGCCGCGATATTCTCAAAGAGCAACGTCTGCAAACGCTGAAACTGGTGCGCGAGATGCGCGCCGACGTGTCGGAGCAGGTAGAGATGCTGCTTGCTACGCCGAATATGGAACAACGCACTCAGGGCATTGGCATTCTCGACCGACAAATCGCCCGTGATTTGCGCTTTGATCACCCCTACGCCGACTACGGCAATATTCCAAAAACACTGTTTACCTTTACCGGCGGCGATGTTTTCTCCCGCGTGATGGTCCGTGTCAAAGAGACGTTTGATTCGCTGGCAATGCTGGAATTTGCCCTCGACAACATGCCGGATACCCCACTGCTGACCGAAGGCTTTAGCTATAAACCTCACGCATTCGCGCTGGGCTTTGTTGAAGCGCCACGCGGTGAAGACGTGCACTGGAGCATGCTCGGTGATAACCAAAAATTGTTCCGCTGGCGCTGCCGTGCCGCCACCTACGCCAACTGGCCGGTGTTGCGTTACATGCTGCGCGGCAATACCGTTTCTGACGCACCGCTGATTATCGGTAGCCTTGATCCCTGCTACTCCTGTACCGACCGTGTGACGCTGGTAGATGTGCGCAAGCGCCAGTCAAAAACCGTGCCGTATAAAGAGATCGAACGCTACGGCATTGATCGTAACCGTTCGCCGCTGAAGTAAGGACAGAAGATGCTGAAGTTACTGAAAACTATTATGCGCGCCGGAACCGCGACGGTGAAATATCCCTTCGCGCCACTGGAGGTCAGCCCTGGCTTTCGCGGAAAACCGGACCTGATGCCCAGCCAATGTATTGCCTGCGGCGCCTGTGCTTGTCCGGCAAATGCGCTGACTATCCAGACCGACGACCAGCAAAATTCGCGCACCTGGCAGCTCTATCTGAGGCGTTGTATTTACTGCGGACGTTGTGAAGAAGTGTGCCCGACCAGAGCCATCCAGCTTACCAATAACTTTGAACTGACCGTCACCAATAAAGCCGATCTCTATACCCGCGCGACGTTCCATCTACAACGTTGCAGCCGTTGCGAACGCCCGTTTGCCCAGCAAAAAACCGTCGCACTGGCTACTGAATTGTTGGCACAGCAACAAAATGCGCCACAAAACCGCGAAATGTTATGGGCGCAAGCGAGCGTCTGCCCGGAGTGCAAACAACGCGCGACGCTGCTCAACGACGATACAGATGTACCGCTGGTGGCTAAGGAGCAGCTATGAGCCCAGTGCTTACACAACATGTCAGCCAGCCCATCACGCTGGACGAGCAAACGCAAAAGATGAAGCAGCATTTGCTACAGGATATCCGTCGCTCGGCTTACGTTTATCGCGTCGATTGCGGCGGCTGCAACGCCTGTGAAATCGAAATTTTTGCCGCCATCACACCAGTATTCGACGCAGAACGTTTTGGCATTAAGGTTATTTCATCACCGCGTCACGCCGATATTTTGTTATTTACAGGCGCAGTCACCCGGGCGATGCGTATGCCTGCACTTCGGGCGTATGAGTCTGCCCCCGATCATAAAATCTGTGTTTCCTACGGCGCGTGCGGTGTCGGCGGCGGTATTTTCCACGATCTCTACAGCGTCTGGGGCGACAGCGACACCATTGTCCCCATTGATGTTTGGATCCCCGGCTGCCCGCCAACACCGGCCGCCACCATTCACGGTTTCGCCGTGGCGCTCGGTTTGCTGCAACAGAAGATTCACGCGGTGGATTATCGCGATCCCACCGGGGTGACTATGCAACCGTTGTGGCCGCAGATCCCGCCATCACAGCGTATCGCCATTGAGCGAGAAGCGCGGCGGCTGGCGGGCTATCGTCAGGGGCGAGAAATTTGCGATCGGCTCCTGCGCCATTTAAGCGACGATCCTACAGGAAATCGGGTTAACACCTGGTTGCGCGATGCCGACGATCCACGTCTCAATAGTATCGTTCAGCAACTCTTTCGCGTACTCCGGGGGTTACATGACTGAAGAGTGCGGGGAAATTGTTTTCTGGACGCTGCGAAAAAAGTTTGTCGCCAGTAGCGACGAGATGCCGGAACACAGCTCTCAGGTAATGTATTACTCGCTGGCTATCGGTCATCACGTTGGCGTGATTGATTGTCTGAATGTCGCCTTCCGCTGCCCACTGACGGAATACGAAGATTGGCTTGCACTGGTCGAAGAGGAGCAAGCCCGACGTAAGATGCTGGGGGTGATGACCTTTGGTGAGATTGTTATTGACGCCAGCCACACCGCCCTGTTGACCCGGGCATTCGCGCCACTGGCGGATGACGCGACGTCTGTGTGGCAGGCGCGTAGCATTCAATTCATTCATCTGTTGGATGAAATTGTGCAGGAACCGGCCATCTATCTGATGGCCAGAAAAATTACGTGAGAAGGATTTCTCATTAATAAGGACTGTTGATGGCTATGTCAGACGAGGCGATGTTTGCCCCGCCGCAAGGAATAACAATTGAAGCGGTAAACGGAATGCTCGCGGAGCGGTTAGCGCAGAAACACGGTAAGGCGTCTTTATTACGCGCCTTCATCCCGCTGCCGCCGCCGTTCAGCCCGGTACAACTTATTGAACTGCATGTTCTCAAAAGCAACTTCTATTACCGCTACCATGATGATGGCAGCGATGTGACGGCAACAACAGAGTATCAGGGCGAGATGGTCGATTATTCGCGTCACGCCGTCCTTCTCGGCAGTAGTGGAATGGCGGAGCTACGCTTTATTCGCACCCACGGCAGTCGTTTTACTCCCCAGGATTGCACACTGTTTAACTGGCTAGCGCGGATAATCACCCCGGTTCTGCAATCATGGCTCAATGATGAAGAACAGCAGGTGGCGCTGCGTTTGCTGGAGAAAGATCGCGATCATCATCGGGTACTGGTTGATATTACTAATGCAGTGCTGTCACATCTTGATCTCGACGATCTGATCGCTGACGTCGCTCGTGAGATCCATCATTTTTTCGGTCTGGCTTCAGTCAGTATGGTACTGGGCGATCATCGAAAGAACGAGAAGTTTAGCCTGTGGTGCAGCGATCTTTCTGCCTCACATTGTGCGTGTCTGCCACGCAATATGCCTGGCGACAGTGTATTGCTAACACAAACGCTACAAACCCGACAACCGACCTTGACGCACCGTGCAGACGATCTGTTTCTCTGGCAACGCGACCCGTTATTACTCTTACTTGCATCTAACGGCTGCGAATCTGCGCTCCTTATACCGCTTACCTTTGGCAACCATACACCGGGTGCATTGTTGCTGGCGCATACCTCTTCCACTCTCTTTAGTGAGGAAAACTGCCAGCTACTACAACACATAGCCGATCGCATCGCTATTGCCGTTGGCAATGCCGATGCCTGGCGTAGCATGACCGATTTGCAGGAAAGTTTGCAGCAAGAAAACCACCAGCTTAGCGAGCAGCTCCTTTCGAATCTGGGCATCGGTGACATTATCTATCAAAGCCAGGCAATGGAAGACCTACTCCAGCAGGTAGATATTGTGGCGAAGAGCGACAGTACGGTGTTGATTTGCGGTGAAACCGGAACCGGCAAAGAGGTGATCGCCAGAGCGATCCATCAACTTAGCCCGCGACGCGACAAGCCGCTGGTCAAAATCAACTGCGCTGCCATCCCCGCCAGTCTTCTGGAAAGTGAGTTATTCGGTCATGACAAAGGGGCGTTTACTGGTGCGATTAATACCCATCGTGGTCGTTTTGAAATTGCCGATGGCGGCACGTTGTTTCTCGATGAAATTGGCGATCTGCCGTTAGAACTTCAGCCTAAACTGCTGCGCGTATTGCAGGAACGGGAGATTGAGCGTCTCGGCGGGAGTAGAACGATCCCGGTAAATGTCAGAGTCATTGCCGCCACCAACCGTGATTTGTGGCAAATGGTTGAAGATCGCCAGTTTCGCAGCGATCTCTTTTATCGCCTGAATGTCTTCCCACTGGAATTGCCGCCGCTGCGCGACCGTCCGGAAGATATCCCTCTTTTAGCAAAGCATTTCACGCAAAAAATGGCGCGCCATATGAATCGCGCAATTGACGCCATCCCGACCGAGGCACTACGCCAGTTGATGTCGTGGGATTGGCCGGGCAACGTGCGCGAGCTGGAAAACGTGATTGAGCGGGCGGTACTGTTGACTCGTGGTAACAGTCTGAATTTACATCTAAATGTCCGACAAAGCCGTTTACTGCCGACGCTAAATGAAGATTCAGCGCTTCGCAGTTCAATGGCGCAGTTGCTGCACCCGACGACGCCAGAGAATGACGAAGAAGAACGTCAGCGCATTGTTCAGGTATTGCGAGAAACCAATGGCATTGTTGCCGGGCCCCGTGGCGCGGCGACACGATTAGGGATGAAGCGCACCACGCTGCTGTCACGAATGCAGCGTCTGGGGATCTCGGTTCGCGAGGTGTTGTAATCTGCTTTTGCAGGAGTATGCATGAGAAACAAACTCTCTTTCGACTTGCAGTTGAGCGCCAGAAAAGCGGCAATCGCTGAACGGATTGCCGCCCATAAAATTGCCCGCAGTAAAGTGTCGGTCTTTTTAATGGCGATGTCCGCTGGCGTGTTTATGGCGATCGGATTTACTTTTTACCTTTCCGTTATCGCCGATGCCCCGTCTTCACAGGCATTAACCCATCTGGTGGGCGGCCTTTGCTTTACACTCGGCTTTATTTTGCTGGCGGTTTGCGGCACCAGCCTGTTCACCTCGTCGGTAATGACGGTGATGGCAAAAAGTCGGGGCGTTATTAGTTGGCGAACTTGGCTGATTAACGCACTTCTGGTGGCCTGCGGTAATCTGGCAGGTATTGCCTGTTTCAGTTTGTTAATCTGGTTTTCCGGGCTGGTGATGAGTGAAAACGCGATGTGGGGAGTCGCGGTTTTACACTGCGCCGAGGGCAAAATGCATCATACATTTACTGAATCTGTCAGCCTCGGCATTATGTGCAATCTGATGGTTTGCCTGGCGCTTTGGATGAGTTATTGCGGGCGTTCGTTATGCGACAAAATCGTCGCCATGATTTTGCCCATCACCCTGTTTGTCGCCAGTGGCTTTGAGCACTGTATCGCCAATTTGTTTGTGATTCCGTTCGCCATTGCCATTCGCCATTTCGCCCCTCCCCCCTTCTGGCAACTGGCGCACAGTAGCGCAGACAATTTTCCGGCTCTGACGGTCAGCCATTTTATTACCGCCAATCTGCTCCCGGTGATGCTGGGTAATATTATCGGCGGTGCAGTGCTGGTGAGTATTTGTTATCGGGCTATTTATTTACGTCAGGAATCCTGAAAAATCAGCCCGGCGAAACAGTTCGTCGGGCTGAAGATTATTCTTGCGCTATTTGCCCATCGGGCCAGGCGTGGATCACGGCTTTGATCAGGGTCGCCAATGGAATGGCGAAGAATACGCCCCAGAATCCCCACAAACCACCGAAGATCACCACCGATAAAATAATCACCAGCGGATGCAGGTTAACCGCTTCGGAGAACAACACCGGTACTAACAGGTTGCCGTCCAGCGCCTGAATAATCAGA
>OLQJ01000890.1_pt1 | contig 12373 bp, 12 predicted proteins | sample 1673231 | NCBI WGS metagenome assembly OLQJ01 (sample SAMEA3136769, study PRJEB25190) | human gut metagenome | biome: human gut; feature: human-associated habitat; material: faeces | place: Austria | collected 2013
GCCCCAACCCATATCTGCTATTAGCAGCAACTCATTGAGTACTACTTCTCAACCTTTTGGAACATCCGCGATACATACGCCACTACTGCATCCGTCACGCGCAAAAGCATCCAAGACAAGACCGCAATAATCAACATATCCGCCACGAATAGTAGGTAGGCGTTGGATACGCCGAGGCTGTCAGGATTGACAATGGTGTACACCTGCATGATGACTTGATGATGGACTAAGAAAATCGCATAGGAATATTTCGATAGTGAACCTATAGCCACTCGAACGGGTTGACGGTCGAACCACTGCGAGATCCACACTAGGAACAGGAAGAACCAGTGTGACCGCCACGTTGCCTTTCAGGATATCGGTAGACTGCTGTACTGCGAGAAGCACTACCGCAGCTGCACCCACCACATGGGGCACTTTTTTGATAAAGCGGACAAAATACATCCCGAAGGCAAGTTCCGGCAACCGGGTGGTCAGTAACAAATCAGATGGCATACCTTGCGAGTCCGGATACAGCACAATCGTCAGCACATACAATATCGCGATGATAACGCCGGTAATCCAAGGATGACGCTTCACCCCATACCGCAGCAAAGGGAATATGACATAGAACAGCAGAATAAATCCCAGGAACCATTCGCCAAGTGTATAGAACGTCGGTATTCCGGCATTAGCCAGATAACCATCCATTCCAATCACGGAGAGCAGCACACTATATTTCGGTGCCTGTGCCGCGACGATACCGCCCTGGCGCAAGAACAGGTACACATTTGCCGCAATGAAAGCAATCCAGAACATGGGGAAGATTGATTTGCATCGCTTCCAATAGAACCTCTTTAGATCCAGCTTCTCCGCATCCTCATGCGAATACATCAATGCAGCGCCGGAAATAATGAGGAACTGAGAGACACCAAGCGAACCGATGTAAATACCGAACGGAGAATTCGCAAAAATTGGGTGTTCCACTAAATATGGATTATTGAAATGCGTGATAACAATCAATATCGCAAACAGTCCACGTACCCAATCTAGGTAGAATAGTCTCGGCTTACGCTTCGTGACATTACCAGTCATGTTACTCATCCTCGTTTATGCCCAATTGCTTACGATGCAACTTCACCAACGCCGGTCCCAGCACCGGAACATGTTTAGTGACGTTCTTCATCACTCGCAGTAATGTGTTACGGAATCGCTTTCCTTCAGCGATGGCAATGCAAGTTTGCTGCAAGTCCTCACGAATCCATGGCACAGTGATGACCTTTACCACTTCTCGCAACTCATATGAGAGATTCGTAATCTCGATACGTGCATAACGATCCGAGAAAATATACGCTGGGTAATATCCATTGGCCTGTGGCACATATCCATAGGCCCGCTCAATGAAGTGTAATAACGTACCATCTACCTTATTGGGCTCCGGCGGAAAGTCCGTGTATTCCCATCCATGGTCCAGTAAGCCACGAAATGCTTCCGGACGGAACCAGAACATAGTGCCCATCGGTGCCACCGGTTCTTTGTCGGCATTCAACGGAACGTGCATATTCAGTGTCTGTTCCAAGAAGTCCTTGGTACCAGGGAAATTCGGTCCCCATGGGAACGTGTACCCCGGGAAATAGCTGGCATGGTTCGGAGGAGTCGGCATAGCGATGCCGAGGCGCGGATTCCTCTCGAACAAGTCGATAACGTTGGAAACATACTCCTTGCTGGCAAGAATGTTCTCAAAGCACTTATACGCGAACCCATCACCGATACTCTGAGGAGACAGCTGCGTAACCTTCTTGTCGTGGGCAAAACAAACGTAATCGTACTGGAACAGGTCTTCCCCGCAACCAACCAGCAGGGCACTGACATCACGTCCTCTGTTCTCAATCACCCTGACATCGAAGTTATATGGGAACTGCTTGCAGTATTCACGCACAGTTTCCGCGTTGGCTTCGGAGCCAACCGTAATGATGATGTCACAGCCTTCGGGCATCGACTGGATGTAGTGGAATGTGGACTCCAGCAAATCCATGTAATAAACATGAATTGCAAGTGCTATTTTCTTGCCTTCCGGCAGAGGAACGCTCAGCGATTGCGGCAATACATAATCAAGATGCAGGTTCTTCATCAAATCAGCGACGTTCATCGTGCGAAGCGCGTTCTGCCAGATCAAGTCCACGTCATAGTCGGTGTGGTCCCGCAAATATTCATATAAGTCCAGAGCAGCGTTGCCTACGGCCTGGGTCATCACATCACGATACCCGTGGAAGAACGAGCGACGTTTGAAAATCGGGCAACGCTTTTCTGCGACCAGTCGTTTCGCCGCATAGGTAATGGGGCCGTACGTGAACCCTTCCAAGTCGGACGTATCGACATATACATCCCACTTGAAACCCTTATCGGCAAAACGCTTGGTAAACAGGGATTCATGCAGGCCCACAGAATCGTAATAGTCATTGATGGGAGGAATGTTATCCCAGTAATCCCTGAACGCCTGGCTCGTGTGCAAACTTTTGCGATATGCATGGAAATGCGACTGAATGTGTTCCGGCAGATAGGGATACGGGCTGTGTCCAAAAGGATCGTGCTCGACACGATGGAATTTGGTGATGCCCCAGAAATCCAAATCCCGCTTGTTCATTGCTTCGAACATTTCAGAGAACGGATACACCGGTCCCATGATGGTGGCGTTGAATAATACAATCTCATCGAATTGTTCCAGCTTTTGCCAGCCGTAACTGTCCAAAGCGGTTTTGTATGCCCATACATCAAAACCCTTGTTCTCTCGCACAATCAGCTTACTGGTGTACCGCAGCAGTTTCTCGCGCCCGGCATCATTCAACTTTCCATTGCATACAATGGTCAGGGCAGAGAAGTGCGGCATGAAACCGTCAAGCAGCTTCAGCACATAGTCGTCCACAACCCCCTGAGCGTCGTAAAAGAAGAAAATTCCCAGACGATTGATAGGCGTATCAGACGTAAGAATCATGGATTGCTCTATTCCTCTTCCAAATGAAGTAAACAGACACGAGGATATCATATGGGCCCGTTATCATTACTGGCATCCGTCCCTCAGCCAGTATGATGAATACTGATTAGCTGTACCGTATCTGGATACTGGAGGAATGATGGGTAGAATAGCGCTATGCGGGGTCTTCGATATTCCCAACTACGGGGACCATCTCTTCCCCCTAGTATTGCGCGAAGAGCTCTCGCGCCGAGGATACGCCGGTAACGTGGTGTTGTTCTCACCGTTCCAAGCTGAGGAAAGCTTCGTGGAGAACTCTAACGTCCACTCGCTTGACGATCTCGAACGTATGCATATGGAAGAACCATTTTCCGCAATCGTTGTGGGCGGAGGGGAGATTATCCACTGGCATCGCTTTGGGCAAAAACGCACCTTCAACAGTACCGATTTTGAGGCTTATCCTATGGATAAGGTCTGGCTCGTCCCTTGCTTCATGAAGATGAAGTATAATGTTCCACTACTGTGGAATGCGCCCGGCATTCCTTTTGACTTCGATGCGGACAAGGCCCTCGCCCACTACCTGTTCAGTAATATAGACTATCTGAGCGTCCGCAATGATTTCTCCAAGCAGGTGCTGATTGACTGCGGTATACCGGATGCAGCCATTCAACGCGTGCCGGATACTGGTTTCTCTTTGAAGAATGTCGCCACCGACCAAGAACTCCACGATGCGCGCAACCACGTGTTCCCCGGATTAGCGCATTATGCGGTGTTCCACTGCAACCGCTTTATCCCGGAATCCGAAATCAACAATGTCGTGGCCACGCTCAAGGAATTGCATGACGATGGACATGAAATCGTGCTGCTGCCGCTGGCCTATACCCATGGCGATGAGGATATCCTCCACACCATCCACGATGCCTGCCCATTCCCCTGCCTCATACCCCAACACCCGCTCTCTTTACTGGAGATCATCGGCATCCTGTCAGACTGCGAAATCTATGTGGGTACAAGCCTGCATGGATCCGTAACTGCGTCCGTATTCGGCCGTAAGACGGTGAGCTTCGATTACCAGCAGACTAAGAAGACACGAGACCTGTACCACCAACTTGGACGTGACGCTTTCTATGTCACTGATGGCAATCAGCTTGCAGAAACCGTATCGGATGCTCTGCAAACGCAACAACCGGTTGATTTCTTCGATACCCAACAACAACTCAATCAGCATTTCGACAAACTATTCGCACTGATTACACAACATCGTCACTCCTAATCCTTCCTCGCAGGCCACACAATTCTCGGACCTGGTGCAGAAATGCTTTGATGCAGAATATCGATCCATCGGATTGTCACAACGAATCGACGAACTGGACACGGCATTGGAGAAAAACGAAGGATTCGTGAATTACTTCAAACCGCGAGCCGAGTATTTCGAGAGCGAGTTGAACAAACAGCTGAATCGAGTACACGAACTTGAGGAGCTCCAACAGCACCCGGTGAAAATAATATTGCAGAACATCAAGCATAAGTGAGGAACGCCAAGTGACAGCATCAATCAACATGGATACAACTACAACGACTCAGAGTATCAGCCAAAATGATAATTTCTCATTGACTAGTTACTCATTACAAGGATTTTTGCAATTTCTTATGCATAATTCTAAGCAAATAATTATCTCCATGTTGTTCCTTCTGCTTGCATTTGGACAGAAGCTTTTTAGCAACACTTTTTCCATTGATACACAGGGCATCATCCAAAACAATGATGCACTCTATAAATCATGGTTTGAACTTGAACGTTTCGGCCTAGTGCTGTTTAAAAAGCTGACCGGCACCTATCTCTATAACAATGCGTTAGCTTCATTCACCATGGTGGTGTTCTTTGGCATTTCCGCTATGGTATGGGCATATCTCCTATGCTCAGCTTCTCATGCCACAAAGCTGCAACCGGCATTTTTCATGATTCCTTATGTCGCTTCGCCTATTTTCGCCGAGATGTTGGGATTTTTGCTACTCGGTCCGGAAATTTCCATCGCTGCCACACTAACTGCGATATCTCTCATGATGTGGGCCAATGCAGCAGCCAGCAACAGTGCAAAACGGCGTATTTTGCTAGTCATAGTCTCCGTTGTGTGCGCCACAATCGCGTTCACGATGTATCTTGCCATGGTCACGATTTTTATTACCGGCACTGCCATGCTCTATATATTGCAGTTTGGCAATCGTGCTCAGTGGGATGAACGGAAAAAGTCCTCTTGGATTTTTTTGGTGGGAAGCATACTCATCTTCGGCGCATCGTACCTTGCATACAAGATACTCAATGAAATCGCAATGCATCTTGCTGGCGTGACGACCAGCGCCTACATATCCGATCAATCTCGCTGGGGAAAAGATTCGTTCGGCACGATAATCCGCAACATCGGTCACCATGCACAAGAGTTGTATTCCGGCTCCGGCATCTTTTATAGTGCACTGTTTTCCATTGCCGCAATAGTCTTTGCAGTTGTGGCAGTCGCATGCTCCATTCGCAAGCGTATTTCGGTTCTCGCAGTTTTGGTTTCTATACTGCTGCTTCTCGCTCCGATGATTATGTCTGTGGTACTGGGTACCGCCCCATCAGTACGCACAGAAATGACCTATCCTCTGGCGTTTGCCTTCATGCTCATGATGTTACTCTCCAGATTATCGCGCAACACAGTTCAACAAGCAATAGCGTGGATCCTCATCACTATTGTTGGATGGAACCAAGCCCTCATTACCAGCAGAATTTTCTACACCGAAAATATCGTATTCAATCAAGATGTGCTCACCGTGCAAGCCATTAAGAACGACATCGATAAGCTGGGACTGGGCGAATCCCCCAAGCAACCGGTTGTCTTTATCGGCAATCACACGGCAAAATGCAATGATGATTGTTTCACGCCAGAACAACTAGGAACCGCTCTGACGGGCCGTTCCATGTTGGAAATCGGATTTTCCACTGAGCACGGTACTGGCGTGAAGCAACAATTCATAATTGATGTACTCGGGGTCCACTATAACGGTGCAACGCCCCAGCAAATGAAACAAAGCGAAACATTGGCTGAATCAATGCCTCACTGGCCCGATCCAGGAAGCGTGGCAGAAAAAGACGGCATCATTATCGTCAATTTCTGATCAACCCTGAATTTCAGATTTTGGTTTATCGACGCACTCACCGCGTTCACCGTGCTCATCATCGTCTGACGGCCTCGATGCACGCAGCTCCTTAATCACGTAAACGGTGAATATTACGGATAAGACCACATCTAGGAACGATAGTGTCTTGAATAGCGTATTGAACCAAAACTGAGAAACTTCAGATATGAGTCCGGCATGGTATGCCATCACCTCATTGAGGAAGGTCAATGCGGTGAACGCGAGAAGATAGAGCCTATCCGGCAATTTATTGCCGACACAAACGGCGATAAGCAGAAACGCGATAACAGGAATCTGATAGCGCTCATGCTGCTGAGTCGAGATGATGAATACTGTGTTATAAAATAGGCAAACCAATAACGTCAGAATCCGAACGTCCAGACAACCTACTGTTCTCTTAATGTAGGCAATCAGAATGGCAGTGATAAGGGCACAGATAAGAATAATGGCGATGTTGATTTTCCCGGCATCGAGGCCAAACGGGAAATCAACCTCTTGAAGATTGACACCAAAGCGAACGAAGATTCCCCAAGTATTAAAGGCACTGAGATTCAGGAAAGGGTACTTCCCCGATCCTCCGAGGTAAATGCGCAGAGGAAGGCTGGGACCGCTTACAACCATAAAAGGCAACCATCCTAAAAGCCCGATTGCCAGTCCTTCAAGCGTTGCGATCACAATCTTCCGTAATGGGTAGAACAGTATCACGATTGCCGCAAAGGGAAATATGAAATAACAGAATTGAAGTTTCGTCAGACAACCGATTGCATAGAAGGCAGAAGCCCAATAGATACGTTTCGTCGATACCGAATAAAAGCAGAGGAAAAGCAGCAGTACGAGCAATCCGTCGAATTGGCCCCAAATGGCTGCATTAAATAGCAGTGTAGGACTAAAGGTGGCGACAACGACAGCCAAGGCTTTATCCATATCGGACAGTGGCTGTTTCTTATCGACAATTACATAGACCGCAATCCCCAGTATCAGATTGAATGCAATGGGGAAAAAGTTTCATAAGGAGAAATGTGGAAGCGCTTGCCGAGAAATATTGGAGCACCGGAGTAATCAGTCTAAAAAGTACCGGAACCAGTGGAGGGTAATCCAAGGAAGGGATTGAATATAAATGGAATATATTGTCGATCGGTGTGGTTGCCCATACATAGTTGAATGTCATTACATCGGCAACACCCTGATTTGAGAATGCCAACACGACTTGGAACAGCCCTGAAAAGACCAAGGAAAAAAATCAGAATCATGAGCAGTCCGTCTACTGGCTGTCTTTTCTTTGAAATATGTTTCATGCGCTTCCCCTTAACGGTATCTCAATCACAGTAATGATTTAGAAGTTGACTATGACGACGCCATCTTTTTCCGCAACACTTCCTGGATCAGGCCAGTGAGGCATTACGGAAGCATCTTGTTCGCTCTGACGTATTTGTTTATTGGTTGGCTGGTTATAATGCACGCCCAGCACCGCAATCATGAACTGTTTCTTGACTCTCGTGCCATGCTTAGTGGAAAAACCCACTTCGAGCAGAGAACGACCTGTGAGACCGAGTTGATCAGCCGGATAACAATCCGGATTGCCCTTGGCAACGTGATTCCCGACGAAAACAACTGGCTCTTTAGGTCGCTCTCCAAGACCCAATTCATCTATACGGGACTTTATTGCTTGTACGGTAAGCACATCTTGGTTGAAGACAACATTTTCTGTGTAGAAGATTCTGCTCGTTATCAATGCCTGATTCCATCCAATAGCGATAATCAGAATCCAAGCAACAATTGTGACGGCTTCGACACGTATGGACTGCACGTTTCTTCGTATATTGAAAACGATACCGGAGAATAAAACCATTGTGATGAACGAGAAGGCCAGCGGATATGTCATTTCCGTACGAACTGAGGGAATCCCTCCCAGTACGAATGACATGATCGTGGGAGACAGCACAATGAGGAGTACTACGAGGCAGGAGAAGAGCGATATTTTCTTAGTTATGACATGATATATCGCCGTGACAAACACACATAGTGCGCAAATGGAGAATATAACGCTATAGAAGATACCTTCTCCTGAGTATAACGCCAGCACATGCGAGCCTATGTTATGCAATATAACGCTGGACGAATCCTTACCCCAACGCGATTGGTCGCTGATGTATGCATTGGTCGTCACTCCTTTGACCTTCATCGCCAAAGCGTTGAGCAGCTTATACAATGCATATGAAATAACGAAGATAATCACACTACCAATAAGAAATACACGGGATTCGTTCTTGTCGTGATTCTGATATTTGCTGTCACTGTATCTCAGGACATAGAGTATGGCCGTTCCGGTGATGAAAAACGTGACCATAGCTAGATACATGGTAAATGAAAGCGTGGCACATACGATTGAGGTTACAATCAACAACGCTGATAGTTTTTTGGGTCTATTTGCGTTACTCCACAACATTAAGGACAACGCAACTAAGAAACTCGCCACAGATATTTCAGGGCCGAGCAACAGAAAACCGAGCATTTCCGCAAAAATAGGAGAAGCCACATAAGGTATCATAAAGAATGCCGGTTGAAGCTTTGCCTTGGTGGTGGATCCACAAAGCAAATACGACCATATTACCGCTGAGATCCCAAAGAAGACCACCATGGTGAATGATGCCAGTGCATTATTGAACTGGTAGGTTCCACTCAGTTTCTTGAAAACTACTAGCCCAAATCGTTCCAGCTCGAACCACGATTTATACAGCGAATCTTCATTTTGGATGATTCCCTGTGTATCAATCGAGAAGGTATTGCTAAAAAGTTTTTGTCCGAATGCGAGTAACAAGAATAGCACGGAAACGATGAGCTGCCCTGCATAGTGCTTACTGAATTGCAACAATCCGCACACGGAATATACAGTCTTTTCCTCTGCGGTAGAGGTCTCTGTTGCCAGTGACATCAACGGTCTCCTCCCGGTATCTTGAAGTACCTCCTTAGCTCAAGTATCGTCAAACGCTAAGACCGGCACTTGCAATTCGATTGTTCGCAGTTTTGGAAACAACGGCACGAAATTCATCCAGGCACGGAAAAGCCTCGTCATTCCCCGTAATATCGGCAATGCCACTTACAGCATTGTTTCAATGTGATACCTTGGGCAATGCTTGGACTCCAGATAGATTTTACCTACACATTCGCCAACAATGCCCAATGAAATCATAATGAAGCCACCGATAAGCCATATCGAACACATCAGTGACCCCCATCCGGCCATCGCATGCCCCACCGTTAATGACACCATGACATAGACGAATATGACGATTCCGACCAAGACCGATAATGCCCCCCCACACCAGTCACGAAACTTAACGGCTTTGTCGAGAACGAGGTGATGCCCTGAATGGCAAAGGAAATCATTTTTTTCGACGCAACAAGGAGATCAAACTTATGATGAAGAACTTCGGCTGTATGGCGCAATCCTTCGGCCTCGTTGTAACAAGGCAACACGAAATACACAATAGGCTCGTCACGGTTTTCCTCATGTATCGCCAATTGCTCAGCATATTCAGTAGACAACGCCATATCGCTCCAGACTCCTAGCCAACCATACTCTCACGGCGACTTTGTAATACAGTAACCTTCACTGACCTACTACTATCAGTTATCTATTGCCGTAAACTGTATTGCACGGTCACTCAGCACACCCTGTTCGCCATTCCGGTCATTTCTGATGGCAAAGTAATAGCTATTGTCATCATTCGTGAACGCCAGGAACTCGGGCTTTTCGGCATCCTCATCGGTCTGTGCACGCAACGTAGCGAAAATTCGATATTCACCATTGTTGAACATATCCAGTGGAATCGAATATTTCACTGTATGGTGGCCGGGTACGATTGGCATGCCCTTGCACTCCGTTTGCGTGTCGACGTCATAAACTTGTCCGCTTCTACGGGAATCCTGCAGAACAATTCCCAAATAAGCAGGGATATCCTCGTTAAACTCATACTCAATAGAGAATTCAAGAGGCGTCTTGCCATCCACAACCTTTGGCCCATCACTGGTCACGTTGAGAATCGGCACCCGAGAATTCAACCCGTTAGGATGAACGTATTTCTTTTCTCCCTTGGTCTTGAAGAAATCATTGTTCTGAGCATTTTCCAAGCTGTACTGGTCTGCCACATTACGAGGTTCACCAGAACAAACGATCTCCCCATCGCTTATCAGTATAGCTTTGTTGCAATACTTCTTCATCGAATCCATGCTGTGTGTGACCAGGATGACCGTTTTCGTTGGATCTTCCTTCACACTCTTGAAGAAAGCATCGCACTTCTTCTGAAATGCAGCATCACCGACCGCTAACACCTCATCAAGCACCAGTATGTCTCCTTGAGCCTTAATGGCGACCGAGAATGCGAGTCTTACCTGCATACCACTGGAATAGTTCTTCAGCTTCTGGTCCATAAACTCGCCAAGCTCGGCAAACTCAACGATATCGTCGTACATCGCATCGATTTCCGAACGGCTGAAGCCTAGCAACGCACCGTTCAGATACACATTCTCACGACCGGTCAGCTCAGGATTGAACCCAACACCAAGTTCGATGAATGGTACCAGCTTGCCACGAACATCCACGGTTCCCTGCTCGGGCACATAAATCTGGGAGATAATCTTCAATAAAGTAGATTTACCGGAGCCATTTCGGCCAACAATGCCGAAAAAATCACCTCGTCGGACATCGAACGTAATGTCTCGCAACACATGCTGCTCGGTGTACCCTTTGATTCCCTTCGTCCAGTTCAGGAATGCCATCTTCAAACCACTTGCTTGCTCGGTCGGCAACCGGAATGACTTGGCTACATGCTTGACGCTAAGAACAACTGGGCTCTGACGCTCCAGACTCACTTCATAATCACTTTTCATTGCTTACAGCACCTCCGCAAACTTGGCATTGTGCTTGCGGAATACATGCACACCCACCATCAGGATTACCAAGGTCAACACATACGGTACGAATGGTAGCCACCTGCTGTTGATATATGTCCACACTGTCGGCACATATTCCGGTGACAGCAAATTATGACGAATGTCCATAATGACCTGGGTACTAGGATTCAACATCAGGAACTTAGAAGCCCACGCAAAATCTGGTGCCCGCTGGGCAATCATGCTAATCGGATAGATAATTGGCGTGGCATAGAACATAGCTTGCATCAGCACTTCCCAAATGTGGGCCACATCGCGGAAGTAGACATACAACGTGCTCAGAATCAGAGATATCCCTAATGCCAACAAATACAACTGCAATATGTTAAATGGCACCAACAGAATACGCCACGTATAATGCGCGTGGGCAAAGAAACCAAAGCATATGACCACCACCATGTTAATGCCAAGGGAAATCATGGACCCCATGGTGTTGGATGCTACGATAATGTAGTTCGGGAAATGCACCTTACGCAATAAGTCTCCGCGATCAACGATGCCGCGCATACCAACGGTGGTGGCCTCCGTGAAGAAAGACCACAAGCAAGTACCACACAGCAGGGAAATCGGAAACGTTGGGGTGCCATCAGAGAATTTCAGGAACCGGACGAACACCACATACATTACGGCAAATAGCATGAGCGGTTTCAATACCGACCACGCCATGCCCAAAAACGAGCCCTGGTACCGAAGCTGGAAATCAGTTTTCACCAGCTCCTGAAATACCACTAATGAATAGCGGTACTTGTTCCTCACCCACTGCACAAGTTTCTTCATAAACATCCAATTCTAGCAAGAGGCGTATCGGCACCAGCCTTGGCTAGCGCAACACCCAGCTTACGCTCGTGTTCCAGTTTTAATAGCTGCTCTAGAAATCTGAAGCTATGCCACCTGTTCCGTGCAATATGTCCATCCTTGTGAAGAACTCATTCTTATTAAAGCATCAGAATGCTAACATAGTACTCACTGACGGCTACCATATACACTATGACTCAAGAAGTGTTTACCCCGAAAAACATCATTGTGACCGGTGGCTGTGGCTTCATCGGCTCTAATTTTGTCCACTATGTATATAACAACCATCCGGATGTGCACATCACGGTGTTGGACGCACTGACATACGCCGGCAACCTTGACAACATCAAGTCATTGCTCGGTGACCGCGTTGATTTTGTGCATGGCAACATTTGCGACGCCGAGCTACTGGACAAGCTGGTGCCCGGACACGATGCGATCGTGCATTACGCCGCCGAGTCGCATAACGACAACAGCATCGCGGATCCGGAGCCGTTC
>OLQJ01000897.1_pt1 | contig 12311 bp, 5 predicted proteins | sample 1673231 | NCBI WGS metagenome assembly OLQJ01 (sample SAMEA3136769, study PRJEB25190) | human gut metagenome | biome: human gut; feature: human-associated habitat; material: faeces | place: Austria | collected 2013
CAGATGAATGGATGAGAATATACCTTTTACTGCTGTTTGTACTTATGATAACGAGAGCGCAAGCTACCAACGTTATTTTTGACCGGATAACAATGGATAGCGGGCTTTCTTCTTCTTCGGTGACCTCTATTTTGAAGGATCGTACCGGGTATGTCTGGGTCGGGACGACTGAAGGCTTGAACCGCTACGATGGATATACGTTTAAAGTATTCTTGCCCGTACCGGATTGTCCGGAAAGTATACAAAGCAGTTCTATCGATAAATTATTCGAGGATTCAGATGGAGGTATCTGGATCTTTTTTTCCTCGGGTGGGATTAGCCGTTATGACAGAGGTTCGGATACATTTTTGAATTTCACGAAAGAATGGCTTCGACAACAGTTACATGTGAATGGTAGTCCTGCTTGTTTCTCGGCCTCCGTTCCGGGACATATCTTTATAGGTACGGAGAACGGGATGTTGGAGTATGATGCTAAAGAGAAGAAATTGGTACGCCTTTCGCCGGCGGGTTCGGTAGTCTCGTCGTCTCCTGTGAATTGTTTGTATTCGGCGCCGGATCATTCGTTTTGGGTAGGGACTTTAGCTGGTTTTAGTTTGTATGACAAAGAAACAAACCACTTTCAAGATTATACGATACGGACAAATGACCGGGAGGATATCAATGCCGGCAATTTGAATGGCGTTAACGCGATCTATATCGACCGGTTTGATTATATGTGGTTAGGTACGGGACGTGAAGGGGCTTTTCGTTCGCTTGATATGGGAGAGCGAGAGATCTTCCAATCTGTCGGTCGTGAGGATACTCGGGTATATCAATTCTTGGAGACCGGTGATGGTGATTTCTGGATCGGACATAATAAGGGGGTAAGCTTGATTAGCCGGATGAACCGGCTTGCCTTGCGATGTGAGCATTTCTTTGACCGGCCGGAGGATCTGGAACCTACGGGAGAATGCCAAGTGCGATCCATCTTCGAGAGTAAGGACGGAACGGTCTGGTTTGATGATAGCCGTTTCAATCAAGGTCTTTTTTATTATTCTCCGAAGGAGAGGAAAATGGGACAGTTGAGGAACGTGCCGGAAGACGCACATTCTATCAGCAGTAACCAGATTACCTGTTTGTTTCTGGATGACTCGGATCATCTGTGGGCGGGGCATTCCACGTATGGGGTGAGCCATGCGGATTTAACACCTTCCTTGTTTCGATATACCTTGGGATACACGGAAAAAGAGAATCTGTCTTCTCTTCATATCCTAGCCGTTTATGAGGATTCGGACCTGAATCTTTGGGTTGCGACCTCTAGGGGATTAGATCGGATTAACCATAAGACTTCCCGGGTAGATATGCGTTTTACCTTCTCACCCCGAAAAAGTCCGTCCTCTTTATCCGGAAAGATTATAGGTTCTATCCGTGAGGATTCGGAGCGGAACCTATGGATCAGTTATCAAGACGCCAACCCGGACCGGTTGAATCTGGATGATTTCCGAATCCGCCCTTTTATACCGGATTACCAAGTCTCTTATGATTATCCGATCAACTCGTTGTCGGAGTTATGTAACTTATGCGTGAGCGAAGAATCTTGGTTTTGGGGAGGAGCGGATGAGGGGCGGCTTCGGGTGTGGGATACGAAGACGAGAGCACTTATCACGTATCGATATATACCGGGTGAGATGAATCCCCTTGCGTCGAATCATATTCATTGTCTGTTTGTGGACTCTTCCGGTTATTTGTGGATCGGTACGAATGCGGGGTTGGATCAATACGACAAGCGAACCGGGCGATTTGATCATTTCACGGTACAGGATGGCTTATCGGGAAATATCGTACGAGGAATCCGTGAAGGTGAGCCGGGCATCCTGTTTGTCAGCACGAATAAAGGGCTGAGTCGCTTGGATATACAAAACCGGCATATCGTTAATTATACGACGGCAAACGGTTTATTATCGAATGAGTTTATGGGTGGCGCTTGCTGTAAGCGCAAATCGGGTGAACTTGTATTTGGCAGTAATGAGGGGATCGTTTCTTTTGATCCCGTTCAGTTAACGGACGGTTTGAGAAAAATACCTGAGTCTCTGCGAATCACGAACCTCACGATCGGAGACTCACGTGAGAAGCAAGGTTTACAGGTGGGTTTTATCGCGTTCGATTATTCTCATCCCCGTAGTATCCGATACCGGTATCGTCTGGATGGATATGATACGGATTGGCGGGAGGTGGACGCCAGCGATCGTACGGCTATATATAACCGCCTACCACCGGGAAACTATGTGTTTCGGGTGGAAACTTCCGGCAATGGTTCCTATTGGAGCGCTCCCATTACCGAACCTGTCAGGATCTTTCCTCCTTGGTGGCGGACGTGGTGGTTTATTTTGCTGGTATTCGTGGTTGTATGCGTACTGTTGTATATCGCCTATAAGAGCCGGGTGCGCTGGTATCAGCTTCGCCAAGCCGAGTTGGAGCGTAAGATACAAGAACGTACACGGCTGTTGAAACAGGCCAAGCAAGAACTGGAGGAAAAAGATGCGTTGAAAACTCGTTTCTTTATGAATGTCTCTCATGAGCTTCGTACCCCTCTGACGATAATCAAGGGATTGACGGAGGATCTGGAACGGCATTCCGGTTCAGAAGAATCTTGTGGAGATAAAGAAACTTTGCGTACGATCTCCCGGAATACCAATCGCTTGATTCGGCATGTCAATGAATTACTGGATTTATCGGTATTGACCCGGGGAGTTCCTTCCCCGCATATTGTTTGTGCGGATCTCAGTCGATTCTTAAAGGAGATTTCGGAAACCTTTATTCCTTTGGCCGATTCCTATAAAATTGCGTTTACGTATTCGATTGCCCCGGATATCTCAATCGCTTATTTTGACAAGAATATCCTAGAGCAGGTTCTATATAATTTACTGTCGAACGCATTTAAGTATACGCCGGATGGTGGTTCGGTAAGCTTTTCCGCTTTATTGGAGCAAAGCTCATCCGATGCGGTCATGACTTTACGAATTACGGATAGTGGAATCGGCATTCCCCCCGAATCGTTACCGTATATTTTTGATCAATATTATAAGGGGGAATCGATAGCGTTTCGCCGCTCGGAGAGTTCGGGGATCGGCCTTGCGTACACAAAAGAGCTATTGGAGTTACATAAGGCAACCATTCAATGTGAGAGTGAATTGGGGAAAGGTTCTGTTTTTACGGTTGCCTTGCCTATATCGGAAGAGGCTTATCCTGAGGAGTGGTTGGAGTATTCGGAACCTAAAATGGAAGAGGCATCTTTGCGGGAATCAGTTCCATTGGAAGGAACAAACCCGGTCCCGGAGAATCTACGACAAACGCTTTTGTTTGTAGAGGATAATGAGGATCTATGTCGTTATTTGATGAATGCTTTTCAAACGGATTACCGGGTCGTGATAGCGAAAAACGGAAAGGTCGGCTTGGAGAAAGCCATGGAGATCCTACCGGACGTGATTGTCTCGGATGTAATGATGCCGGTCATGAATGGGATTGAATGTTGTGAGGCTTTGAAAATGGATGAACGGACGGCCCATATACCGGTTATCCTATTGACTGCTTTAGCGGAAGAACGTCAACAATTGGAAGGGTATGGAGCCGGAGCGGATGATTATCTGCCTAAACCGTTCAGTCTTGCTGTCCTAAAAGCGAAGATCAAGAATCTGCTCAAACGTAGTGAGCAACTAAAGTTATATTTCAGGGATCGGTTCGACTTGCGTACTCCGGAGCAAACCATCGCCGATCCGGATAAGGAATTTCTTTCGAAAGTGACAAAGGTCGTTCTGGCTCATTTGCAGGACCCGGAGTTTGATGTAGAGCTTTTCTGTTCCGAGATGGCGATGAGCCGTGCCAGCTTATTTCGGAAATTAAAGTCTACTACCGGTTGCTCCGCTTCCTCATTCACCCGTAATATACGTATAAAGCGTGCCGCCGAGTTATTGGGGCAGCACGCTTATTCGATCGGGGAGGTAGCTGCTCAGGTCGGCTTCTCCGATCCGAACTATTTTACCCGTTGCTTTAAAGAAATTTACGGGATCACTCCGAGTGAGTTTATTCAGACTTCACCGAGTTCACAGGATTCTCATTCGCCGCTTGCCAGTTCCGGAAAGTAACGGTACCGATCGTAACCGAGAGAATGATTAGGAAAGCTACGATGAAGACCCAAAGATGGAGTGGTGTTTTATAAGCGAAATTCTCTAGCCACTGTTGTGTTCCTATCCATGCTATTGGGATCGAGATGATGAAGCAAACGGAGACGATCTGGATATAAGTCTTGTTGAACATCAAAAGAATCTGTCCGGTAGTCGCTCCGTTGATCTTGCGGATGCCGATCTCTTTCCGGCGGTATTGCGTCTCAAATAGCACGAGTCCGAATACACCTACGATAGAGATCAAGATCGCCATTATTCCGAATAGGGAGATGAGTTTACCCAGTGTTTGTTCTTTCTGATATAAATTGTTTAAGATGGTGTTGTAGAAAGAGATCTCGAAAGGGAAAGTCGGATCGATCTCTTTCAATGTTTCCCGGACGTGGGCGACAGCTTCCTGTAAATTCGTTTTCGAATTGAAGCGGATATAGGATACCAATTTAGGATTGGGTATATCGTTATTCAATGCGAATACGAAAGGCGAGCTTGCGATCCGGCAAGAGTTAAACCGAAAATCCTTGCTGACTCCTAGAACCGTACGATCATTGAAACGATCTCCGGGATGTAAGTGGAAATCCCGCTCTGCCGCCGGATTGATGATATAATCACTTTGTGCCTTGTTTAAATCCTCCCGTGTAAAATCCCTTCCTTCCTCTACTTGGATATCCATGACGGAAAGGAAATTCTCGGAGGCATAGAATACCTTGAAGAATACATCCTTATCTTCATGACGGGCATATTCGAGATCGATCATGTCATCTTCTTTCGATAATTCGTAGACGGAGAAGGCCACATCCTCTATTCCCGGATAATCTTTAAGTTTCTGGATATATTGGGGCTTATGCTTGGCGTAGATCTCCGGTGTCAGGTTCACGATGGCTACTTGGTCTTTATTGAATCCTAGTTGCTCGCTAGAGGTCATGAAATGGTTCTGAAGTCCCATGAATAAGGTGACAATAATCAAGGCGATCGATACCGTGTATTGGAAACCGATCAGGGCGACACGTACTTTTTTCCCTTTGGGACTAAGACCGAAAGAGCCCTTTAGTACCAAGGCTGGCGCATAGGAGGTACTTCGTATAGCTGGATAAAGTCCCGCCAAGCAACCTGTCAAGATAGCGATCAGTGCTGTGAGAAGGATCAGGGCTTTGTATTGACTAAGACGTATATCCGCATCTACCCAATTAGCGATCGGTGTGTAAGACAAATCGTTTACGATGAATAAGGCGAGAATGTAGGATATCAAGCAGATCACGATCGATTCGATAAGTGAGATGGCTCGTAACTTATAGATGGAGCATCCTAATACCCGGTGCGTATTGATCGTTTTCAATCGTAAGGGAATCAACGAGGTTGTGAGATTGGTAAAATTGATTCCGGCGATGAATAAGATGAGGAAAGCGATACCCAGTAACACATAATTTGTCTCCCGGTGACCTTTCGGATTAAAGTCGAAAGTTGTATCATGTGTGTAATAAACATCCTTTAAGGGGGTTAGACGTAATGCGATCTCTTGCGCTGAACCCATTTGGCTTTTAGCGAAATCGAAAGTCTTGTTGAAATGATCCAATACCTCCTCTTTATTTAGGGGATCGTCTAGCGTGACGTATATTTCGTTGGCATACATTTGCCAAGAACTTTTTAATAGATCCAGTTGGTCCATCGGGACGTAAATACGGTTTTGTACTGTAGTATTTCCCGGGAAATCCTTATAGACACCCCCAATAGTAAGTATCGTGGTACTTACAGGTTGCCAGCCACTACTGCCGGACATCCGGATACGTTTACCGATAGCGGATTGTTTGTCGAACAGCCTTTTGGCGACACTCTCCGGAATGAGTACGGAGCCGGGAATGGATAGGCATTCGACGGAACCTTCTTTCATGTGGAAATCAAAGACATCTGAGATATTGGGTAGACAAAGCTGGAAGTTTTCCTTAAAGACTTTCGCTTCTCCTTGATCGTCTACCTCGTCGATTTGGCAATACCGTTCTCCTCCGTAGAATGGATAACGGTAGGAGTAATCCGTGATATGAGCGGATGAGTTAACAAAAGCATCGCTAAACATTAGGCAATGGATGGCGTTATGCTCGAATTCTCCGTGATTTGCCTCTAGCCGGAAGGTTCGGCCCGATTTACTGTGCATGGCATCGTAATTCATCTCGTAATCCACCTGCATTACTATCAGGAGGAAGGCGGCGAAAGCGATTGTCAAGCCGAAGAGGTTTAACACGACGGCGGTCTTAAACCGCTTGAATAGATAAAGTAAGTTTCGAATCATTAGTTTCATTGTAACAGGTTTTAAATATATTCATTTTTTAGAAAAGATGCAAATAATGTGCCATCGATGTAACGTTCTGCTAATCATAAGATAATAGAAAAATGCTTAGAAACGATTGTGTGTGCCTTCGCACGGTGCACGTTCGCTTTCGCACGTTATTTGATTTTAATTCGTAAGTTCGCGGATGTTTTAAATACAGAAAGATAATTCGGAAATATCAGCATGGAAACTTCAAATAGACTCTGTTATTGGTTCCTTTTTTATAAAGACCAACTGTTGCTTCAGAAAGAGAATGATACGTATACCATCCCTTATGGCGAGAATCCCCCAGTTCCGGTTTCTCATACGCTAGAGGTTGATTACCGGGATGGACTTCCCGCACGTACGGCAGAATTGGATACTCCGGTGGAGGGGAATGACCGTTACGTACATATGGGGTTGCGTGCCTCTTGGGATTATATCTCGAGAGCGTGTTACGAGAAGGCGGGTAAGGCTTTTCAATTGCTTTATTGGGATAGCCATAGCCGTTTCTGCCCGGTATGTGGTACTCCTACCGTACAGACTACGTCGATCATGAAGCAATGTCCTTCTTGCAAACATGAGATTTATCCGACAATCTCAGCAGCGATGATCGTCTTGATCCGTAAGGAGGATTCGATTCTTTTGGTACATGCCCGTAATTTCCGGGGAACTTTCCATGGATTAGTGGCCGGATTCTTAGAAGTTGGCGAGACCTTGGAAGAGTGTGTGCGTCGGGAGGTCCGTGAGGAAACGGGTTTAGAGGTCGATAATATCACTTATTTCGGAAACCAACCCTGGCCTTATCCGAGTGGCTTGATGGTAGGCTTTGTAGCGGATTATGTAAGTGGGGAAATTAAGTTGCAGGATGAGGAACTAAGTTCTGGTGCCTTCTATACCAAAGATAACTTACCGGAGATCCCCCGTAAGTTGAGCTTGGCCCGTAAGCTAATCGATTGGTGGTTGGATCATCAATGAGGAGTCCTTTTTTGCGGCCTCTGCCTGTTGTCTTTCGAATTTCTTCCTTTTAGAGATGACATCTGGGGTAGGGAGGTTACCGTAGTTTTGCCAAGTTCCGTTGCGTTTTGCGTTGCGTTTATGGACATATGTTTTCCGGCTGGTCATCCTTCCTAGATCGAAGGTAGCTAGTGAGGTACGACCACTGGACGGAGTCCTTTTCAATTCATCTAAGATAGATTGATAGACAGGCAGTATCTTTTTATACGGTGGATTATGTCGCCAGAATACCGATGGCGGTAAATCCTTCAATGCTACTTTTCGGTGTGTCGTATCGTCTTGTTGGATATATTCTGAGAAATCTTTGGTGATAGGGATATTGCTGGGAGCGGCCAGTTGAGGTTTCCCCATCGGTTTTCTTGGTTCCGGGTTGAGGAAAGAACCGCTTTGGATTGCTTTTTGGAATTCAGGGTTCAATTTGATGGAATCTTTGCCTGCTAATACATCCTTTAGCCAGATCGAATCTTGCTCAGTCCATTGCGCATAGCCTAAGTGTATATTTATACAGACGAAAAATCCAATCAATAGTGGTCTCATGAATGCCTGAATTGTTAATTGTGTTCAAAGATAGTCTTCCTTCTTTCTCCTCGTTTTTTCTTTCGCTTAAATAGTCTTACCGTTTACTTAATCTTAACCCTCTTTGCGGACTATTAATTTAACAGTTCATCTGTGCACGATAATCGTTCGATTACGCACGCTTCTTCCATTGATTTAATACCTACCTTTGAGGCATCACAAACTAGTTCAGCGCTTATGAAAAAGGGAAAACTATTAATTATAGATGATAATGAGGACATCCTTTTTGCCCTTAATTTATTACTGGAGCCCTATATGGAACAAATAAGAGTGGCTACGCAACCGGAGCGCATCGATCATTTCATGCGGACTTTTATCCCGGATATTATCTTGTTGGATATGAACTTCAAACGGGATGCTATTAGTGGTCAGGAGGGTTTCTATTGGCTGGAGAAGATAAAGAAGATAGACCCGGACGTGGTGGTTCTTTTTATGACTGCCTATTCGGATACGGATAAGGCCGTGCGGGCGATTAAGGCAGGAGCTACCGACTTTATCCCGAAACCTTGGGAAAAGGAGAAATTACTCGCTACACTCTCTTCGGCATTGGAACTGCCGACGGAAAACGCGGGAGAAGGTCTGCTGCGAGACATAACATTGGAACTTCGGGAGAGTAGGGCGGAAGTGCGAAATTTAAAGAAACAAGTTGAGATTCTTAGTTCACCCGAGGATGCTGGCTTCGAGATCATCGGTGAAAGCGAACCGATGCAGGCTATTTTCGCTACGGTCGATAAATTAAAGAATACGGATGCCAATATATTAATCTTGGGGGAGAATGGAACCGGTAAAGATTTAGTTGCCCGCGCCTTATATCATCAATCTCCGCGTTCGGGGAATCTTTTCGTCGGGATCGATGTGGGCTCTATTCCGGAACAACTTTTCGAGAGTGAATTATTCGGCTATGAGAAAGGGGCTTTTACGGATGCCCGTAAGGAAAAGCCGGGACGAATGGAGGTAGCTTCCGGTGGTACCTTGTTCTTGGATGAGATCGGGAACTTAAGCCTTTCCATGCAAGCGAAACTGTTGACCGCTTTGGAAAAACGACAGATAACCCGCTTGGGAGCAACGCAACCCATACCGATTGATATCCGGTTGATCTGCGCAACGAACGCGAATATCCATCATCTCGTGGCAGAAGGTACTTTCCGGCAAGATCTTTTATATCGTATTAATACGATCGAGTTACATATTCCTCCCTTGAGGGAACGAGGAAATGACGTGATCTTATTGGCTGAACATTTCTTGTCGAAGTATGCCCGTAAATATAAGAAAGACTTGAAGGGCATTAACAGGGATGGGAAGAATAAGCTACATAATTATGCTTGGCCCGGTAATGTACGTGAACTGCAACATGCGATTGAACGGGCGGTTATCTTGTCTGAAAGTAATTGGCTAAGGCCGGAAGACTTTATTCTGCGTTCTGTCCCGCTTAGGGATAAGGAACCATCCGATGAGTTAAATTTGACGGTATTGGAGAAAGAAGCGATCGAACGTGCCTTACGTCGTGCCGAGGGGAATATCACTCGTGCCGCCGAGCTTCTAGGGATTACCCGCTTTACCTTGTATCGTAAATTGGAGAAATTTGGCTTATGATACGTTACTTGTTGTTCGCTCGTATTTTGGGGATCGTGGTCTTGTCTTTTACTGCCTCATTCTTAATACTGAAAGGGTTTTTGTTTATTCCCGTGCTGTTCGGATTTTGTATTCTTGCGCTTTCGGTTTTCTTATATAAGGATCAGCAAAAGACTGTTAAGCGGATGGAATACCTGATAGAGAGTATTCATTACGGGGATCTGAGCCTGTTTTATCCTTCCGATTCAATGACGGAAGACGAAAAGGCTTTGGCCTCTTCTATGAACGCTGCCTTGGAAGCTTTACGGAGTCGATTGTATAATTCGGTGGTCGCTGAGGCGGAAACCGAGGCATGGCAGAAACTTATCCGGGTATTGACGCATGAGATCATGAACTCGATCGCTCCGGTAATCTCTTTATCAGAGACGGTAGCCGAGCGTGCGACGATAAATGGCATGAATGAGAGAGACTACGCTATCATGGTACAAGCCATGCAAACGATCCACCGGAGAAGTAAGGGGCTATTGGATTTTGTCGAGAATTATCGGCAATTAACCCGTCTGCCTTTACCTACTTTACGAAACTTCTCGGTTTCGGCTCTCTTTGACGATATCCGGCTTCTATTTCCGGAGAAGTCCGACATCCTCTTCTTTCGTGTAAAACCGGAAGATTTAAATTTATATGCGGATCGGATCATGGTGGAACAAGTATTAATTAATCTATTGAAAAATGCGATAGAGGCTTGTGAAGAGTCCTTATCTCCTCAAATAGTCGTGGAGGCTGTCCAAAAAGCCGGCATGGTTATTATTTCGGTGATTGATAATGGTAGCGGAATTGTTCCCGAGGCGATCGACAAGGTCTTCGTACCTTTCTTCACGACTAAATCTAAAGGTTCCGGCATCGGATTAAGTCTTTGCCGGCAGATCATGAACCGTCATGGAGGAAGTATTAGTCTCGACTCTCAAGTAGAGAAGGGTTCCTCTTTCGTCTTGCGTTTTCCGATTGTTACCAAACGGATTCTATAAATAAGTATTAATACATGCGATTAGCTTATCCGGCTTGATCGGTTTAGCGATGTAAGAGGAGAATCCACTTTGTTTTACCCGTTCCTCATCCTCTGCGAAAGCGAAAGCCGTTACGGCGATGATAGGGATGGACTGGCTCTTTTCCCGAATTACCCGTGTAGCCTCATAGCCGTCTACGATCGGCATTTTTAGGTCCATTAGGATTAAGTCCGGTTGATATTTATTGAATAAATCGATCGCTTGTTCCCCGTTCCATGCGTGTATAAGGTTATAATCTTTCAACATGGCTTGGAATAAAGTATAGTTGCTTTCGTTATCTTCCGCTATTAATAGGGTTGCCGATTTGGATGACTGGCTCTTCTGTACATTCTCGGTTTTTGGTTTCTCATGCGGGACTTCCTGCATTTCTAGTATCGAATAGGGCAACGTAAACCAGAATGTAGAACCTTTCCCTTGCTCTGATTCCACCCCTATATCTCCACCCAGACGCTTGATAATCATCTGGCAAATCGATAATCCCAGCCCCGTTCCTTGCACAAAGCTATTTAACTTAACGAAACGGGTGAAAACTTGACCGATCTTATCCTTGGCGATACCGCATCCCGTATCTTTTACATAGAAATACAACTCATCATCTCTATGGCGGTAGCCAAACAGGATGCTACCTTGAGTCGTGAACTTGATGGCATTGTTGATAAAGTTCGTAATGACTTGGGAGACCCGGTTACGGTCGGTGCGTAAGATACAATTCGGGATCTTCTCGACAAAGCATACCTGCACACCATCTTGCGCCTTCAAACGGGAAGACTGCTCGATATCGGAGAATAGTTGATTGACATCTACGTCTGAATCCACGAATTCTAGCGTACCCGCCTCTATCTTGGCTAGATCGAGAATATCATTGATCAATTGCAATAGCAGGTCGTTGTTGCTATTAATGATATTGATATATTCCTCTTTATCCTCCATATTCTCGGTTACGGCCAATAATCCGGAGAAACCGACGATCGCATTCAATGGCGTTCGAATCTCATGACTCATATTCGCCAAGAACGCAGATTTCAAACGATCGGACTCTTCCGCTTTCTCTTTCGCTTTCCTCAGTTCGTTCTCCGCCTGTTTTTGTTTTGTCACATCTTCTTTCTTGAAAATAACCCCGATAAGGTTGTCGTGCTCGTCTAATACAGGGTTCGCCAAAATATGAAGATACTTTCCATCGCCGAACTCATTCGTGATATCGACCTGCTTTTTGGTTTCCATGGCCTTTGCGACCGTGCAACGGGTACAATAAGGCTTTACTCCGTTCTTGACCAAGAAGCAATTAGCCGGACCGAATTCAGGGATACAGTCATGGAACTCTACCTCATTTCTCCATTTTACGGTATAATCCGGCTTGATGAAATAGATGGAAGCTTGGATATTATTCATGATTAGTATATTATCCTTCTGTAGATCCAATAACTTATCTTTCAGTTTATTGGTCCGGATAAAGAAGATTAATATCATAATCAGGAAAATAAATAATACGGTGATTACGCTTAGCAAGATCTCGAACCTGTATTTGGAGAATAGGCTCGGGTCCTCGTTGATAATAGTAGCGTCGTGGGGCAATGACAGTCTGCTGATATCAAAAGCCTTGATCTTTGAAGCGTCGAACATATATCC
>OLQJ01000898.1_pt1 | contig 12308 bp, 14 predicted proteins | sample 1673231 | NCBI WGS metagenome assembly OLQJ01 (sample SAMEA3136769, study PRJEB25190) | human gut metagenome | biome: human gut; feature: human-associated habitat; material: faeces | place: Austria | collected 2013
TTACTTTAGTGACGCTCAACGTCAGGCTACGAAAGAGGCTGGTGAGATCGCAGGTTTAACCGTACGCCGTATCGTAAACGAACCGACTGCCGCTTCTTTGGCTTATGGTTTGGATAAGACGAACAAAGATATGAAGATCGCCGTATTCGACTTAGGTGGTGGTACATTCGATATCTCCATCCTTGAGTTAGGTGACGGCGTATTCGAGGTAAAATCAACAAACGGTGATACTCACCTTGGTGGTGATGACTTCGACCACGTAATCATCGACTGGTTGGCTGAAGAATTCGAACGTGAGGAAGGTGTAGACTTACGTAAAGACCCGATGGCTTTACAACGTTTGAAAGAAGCTGCCGAGAAAGCGAAGATCGAGTTGTCAAGTACGACTAGCACGGAGATCAACTTGCCGTATATCATGCCAGTAAACGGTATTCCAAAGCACTTGGTTAAGACTTTGACCCGTGCTAAATTTGAAGCTTTAGCTCACAATTTGATTCAGGCTTGTCTTGAACCTTGTAAGAAAGCTATGAGCGATGCAGGTCTGAGCAACTCTGATATCGATGAAGTAATCCTTGTAGGTGGTTCTTCTCGTATTCCGGCTGTTCAGGAATTAGTAGAGAAATTCTTCGGCAAGACTCCTTCTAAGGGCGTGAATCCTGATGAAGTTGTTGCTGTAGGTGCTGCTGTTCAGGGTGCTGTTTTGACAGATGAAATCAAGGGCGTTGTATTGCTGGATGTTACTCCGTTGTCAATGGGTATCGAAACATTGGGTGGTGTAATGACTAAGTTGATTGATGCAAACACTACTATCCCGGCTCGTAAGAGTGAAACCTTCTCTACAGCTGCCGATAACCAGACTGAAGTGACTATCCATGTACTTCAGGGTGAACGTCCGATGGCTTCACAGAATAAATCAATCGGTCAGTTCAATTTGACTGGTATTGCTCCAGCTCGTCGTGGTGTTCCTCAGATTGAAGTAACGTTTGATATTGACGCTAACGGTATTTTGAAAGTATCTGCAAAGGATAAGGCTACCGGTAAGGAACAGGCTATCCGTATCGAAGCTTCCAGCGGTTTGAGCAAGGAAGAAATCGAAAAGATGAAAGCCGAAGCTGAAGCTAATGCAGAAGCAGACAAGAAGGAACGTGAAAAGATTGACAAATTGAATCAAGCTGATTCTATGATTTTCTCTACTGAAAATCAGTTGAAGGAACTGGGCGATAAGCTGCCTGCCGACAAGAAAGCTCCGATTGAAGCTGCCTTGCAGAAACTGAAAGATGCTCACAAAGCACAGGATTTAGCTGCTGTTGACTCTGCGATGGCTGAACTGAATACCGCTTTCCAAGCTGCAAGCGCTGAGATGTATGCCCAAAGCGGTGCTCAAGGTGGTGCACAGGCCGGTCCTGATATGAATGCAGGACAGCAAGGCGGTGCTCAGGATAATGGCAAGCATGGGGATAATGTACAGGATGCTGACTTTGAGGAGGTGAAATGATTCCGATAAGGAAACAAGATAATAAACAATAAGCAAAAGCGTGCAGCTCAATGAGTTGCACGCTTTTTGCGTTTATGGGGTTCATGGTTGCTATGCGTTTTCTATGGGCTTTTTTATCTCTTATTTGCGACATGTTTGCGACAAGACAAAAAAGTAGATAATGTGGTACTTAATCACACTTATACACACTAATACATGCTTAAAAGTAGATAACATGCCAACAATCGGATTTGAAATCAAACGGAAGTGCAAGGTTTGTGGTAAAGTGTTTGTCGCAAAAACACTTGACAGTCACTATTGTTCCCCTAAATGTGGTAAAGTGGCTTGGAAACGCAAAAAGGATGTAAAGGATAGAAACGCGAAGTTAGAAGCCATTGCCTGATAAGTATCAGACATCAGAGAGTACATTTCTGTAAAGGAAGCCGTTGCTATGTTTGGGGTGGAACGCAGCACCCTGTATCGCCTGATTAAATTGGGACGTATTCCAACTATCAATATGGGTACAAGGCTCACACGTATCAAACGCTCTGAAATGGAACGGCTTTTTCTAAACAGACCGGAAAGTATTGCGGAGAAAGAAAAGTCTGCTCCTAAAATATACAGCTTAGAGCTGGAGGATTGCTATACCATTACTGAGATTTGTGAGAAGTATCATATTAATGATAGTTCAGTATGGGCGTACGTTAGAAAATACTCTATTCCCTCAAGACAAATAGGAAACTGTGTGTATGTACCCAAGCAAGAAATTGATAATCTATATAAATCAGAAGTAGAATGAAGAAAGCATTACCTAATACCAAAGTGACCGTCAAGCTCAGAAGGTCGAATTACAAGGAAGAATGGTATCTGATCATAGAATCATCCCCAGTTTATAAGCGAGGTTCTAAACGGGCGAGCCGTGTGGTCGAAGGTGTATCGTTTATTACGACACACCTTCTTTGTGCGTAAAAAGAAGAAGATGTGCATTTGGATACACTTTCGAGTCGAATTTATTATCTAATTATTTTCAGCAATTAGTACCTTTAATGAAAATGGCAATTGGGAACTCCATAAAACGCGTCTTCTCATCTTCGGGAAATTGTTGGATTATAAATTGAGCCACATCTATTTTGCCTAAAAGTAGGAATGCTCCAGCTCTTACCATATCAGAATTGTTTTGAGAAAGTTGAAGTAATAAGTTGATTTCATCTTCTGTAAATGCTCGCTGACGTTTTGTTATTTGCAAGCTATTCAATTGATGTAGTGCAATCATTGAGTTCTCACGTTCATTTTCCAAAAGCCATTTCGATAATGACTGAGCTGCTTTTATAGTATGCTTACTTTTCTCTAAGTGTCCTAATTGTTTTAACTCATCATATGCTTTCAATATTTGAAGTAGATCCAAATTTGCCTGGATAATTACGCGGGAATCTTTTAAATTACACTCATTATATATTTCAATAATTCTATTATATGGAATATTATCAAAGAGTACATAACCCTTTTGTCCTAGAAAAGAAAATATTGGTACTTGGAATGGGGACACATCGCTATTTTGCATTACTTTAATAAGAGGTGATGCAAAAGCGTTGTCTAAATAAAATTTTTTATTATTGTCACTTTGGCATACTAAAAGCACATTTATATTTGCAATCACTAGTGTCCCGTTAAAATCGGGACGAGTTATTAATTAATCAAATAATCCCGGAATAAGGGGATTAAATTGTTCTTTGACATCATTGAAATTAGTCTTATTAAACAGCTCTTGTAAATGCGTTTTATCTGTTAATGAGATGCTAAGAATCTGCAAGACCTCATAAGTTGAACGATTCAGTTGCATATCATATTGTACAATAGCTACTAAACAATAGGTGATGATAGCAACACTAATCTGTATTCGAACCGCATTCTCGGTAGTACCCCAGAACCTTTTTATCTTAAGGTGTTGTTTCAGCCATTTGAAGAAAAGTTCCACGAACCATCTTTTCTTATAAAGATTGGCAACATCAAGTGCAGATATGTGTTTGGCATTCGTCAGGAATGTGAATTCACGATCATCCTCTTCATCATAGAAACGGATGACTCTGAATGATTCAGGATACTTCTTTTCAGAAGTGTACCCTATCAGTTTCACTTCCGCATCTGAAAGGATATTCTTCGGCATTCTACGCTTCCATTTACAGAACTTGCATTTCAGATTAGACTTCGCTCTGACTACAAAGAAAGAACCTGTAAGATGAATCCGATAAAGTTCTTTAAACGAGTCATACGCTCTGTCAAATATATAATAAGCATTTGGCTCATAATTAATTGCGGACATTTCTGTTGAATCATGCCTGGATGCTGTAGTTACTGTATAAAAGGCTGGAAGTTGTGCTTCTATGTCATAAAGGACATGAGCCTTAACTCCACCTTTTTTCTTACGGAACTTCGCCCAAGGGAATATAGCCAAACATAAAGGAATCGTAGTGGAATCAAACGCATACTTCCTTCCTGGAATATCCAAGATGTGAGTCGATCGTTTTTCACATGCTTCCTTCATCATATAGAAAGCAAAATCTTCGAAGATTCTGTAATCCCGATTCTGATTGGCAGATGCAAGCGTAGTTTTGGCAATGGGCTCACGACCCAATCCCAAATGATAACGCTTTCCTTGATGTGCTTCCAAAGCTACAATCAAGTCACGAAGACTTTCACGATTACTGAGTTGACCGAACATCATTGCAAGTAACTGACTCCAGCAAGTGAAATGTTTCACATAACGATTGCCATCATACTTGTCTACAAGTCTTCTGAACTTATCATTGTTCAAGAATTCTACTAACTGAGCGAAAACATATTTATCTTGGTTCATTTGAGGTCACCTTAATTGACCTCAAAGGTATGATTTCAAATCGTCGCGCCTAAAAAGTAGTATCTAATAGACTATATTTCAATTATTTCAAAGAACTATTTATCCACTTTTACGGGACAGTAATGATTTGCAATCCTGATCTTAAATATGTCTTGTGGGTTTGTAAGCCCAATCGCTTTGTGTTCAATAAGAGCTTTATACAATTGACGCATAGAAAAATCGTCTTCTTCCGTAAACATCTTATAATTTATCGGAGTCTTTATATTTAAAATATTAAGAACAGATTTGTGGATACTTAGATTTGATAACCGCTTGTTTATCATTGACAAAATAACTTTTTTATTAGAAGCTTTAATCGTGATTTCCGTTTCTCCAAACTTTATACTACCAAATTTGATTAGTCGCTTATAAACTTCATAGGCTTTTATTTGCCCATCTGTAGTATTAGCTAATATTTCCAATGTGCTGCTACGTTCAGTAGATGATAACCCTTGTTCGGATTTAAGAAGAAATAAACCTTCTAATTTATAAGATACATTCTCCTTTGTATAGGTTAGGATATAATTTGAGGCAACAATATCTTTCCCGATATAAACGTTCTCATCTTTTTTGATAGTTAATTCAGGCATGACAATATTCATCAAGCCATTTCCTATAGGTATTTCAACGCCTTCCTTTGTCTTTAGATACAGGAAGGATTTAAATCCTCCAAGAAAGTCATTCAGAAGATTATCTTTCTTCCCTTGAAAAGTAAATTCCCACTGATAGTTATAGATATTTTTAATATCTTCAATACAAACCTGACCTTTTGAAGCGAAACTTTTTTGTTTAATGCAATCTAGCAAGAAGGCTTTCAATTCGACTTCAATCCATGGCTTGTCCATGCTTAGTGGTTCAAATTGTATATTTTTGGTCTTTTGCTGTTGCTCTATAGATGCTAGTTCTCCACGTATTTCTATAGGAGCCATTTTTTTATAGAATATCTTGGATTTCCCATCTGTCATTACCTCGACTACAAAGAAAACAAATCCTTCGTTCCGAGCGTTTTTAAGGAAGACCGTTTCGACAGGGAATGTTTCTTTGTCCTTGAATTTAGGAACTTCTTTTCCTTTCACCTGAATTCGAAGACTTCCAATATAATTTTTTCTAATATCTTTTTTATTTTCGTATAGATTGAGTTCCCCATCCCAATCAGGAGTTTTATCATTTTCCTGAATTTGGGGTGAAACTAAGTTACAAGTGTTAAAATAGCGTTTCACTGCACCTGTAGCCAATTCTTCTATATCTTTTTTACTTAGCATAAACCTTCTATCAGTTATCAAATTCAATTTTTTTTCCAAACTTCCAACACAAGACGTTTGGTGCGGAATTCACCTAGCTCACGAATTTCATGGTCTTTTTGTTCTTGATAAGACGAGTTTACGGCTGGCAGTAGTAGCCAACATCTGTAAACACGTTCCTTACGCATCGCTTTGTATGTGGCTTCTACATTGTGAAGACATTTGTACACGTTGAAAGCCACCTTGTATGTATTATGTTCAATAATAACATCTGCATTCCATGTGGTAGACTTTACTTTGGTTATATAGTCTAGTCTCATGTCTTTGCAAACGTTAAGTACCGCTGATATGATTGTTTTTTTTCATGATCATTATTTTACTTATTTTTCTTTCTCCCTTCTCTCCTTAACTTGATCCAATCCTGACTCTTTTTAGCTAATACACTTTTTCCTGCAGGAAAATAGAGAGGAAAAATTTTATATAAGAAACTTATAATATCATTGCACTTCTTGCCCATATTGAAAAAAGCAGAGCAGACAGGATACATAAGTTCTTGTTGACTACATGTGTCTTTGGGGTGAATGGTTATTGAGTGAGTGACTATAAAACCGTGTTCTGTAAATGCGCAAGCACTGGCAAGAATAGCTTTCTGTTCTTCCTCTGTGAACATTTTGATTTTATCTGCTAACCATTCAAGTTCTCTTTGCTGAAGTGCTTGTTGCTTTTCATTCTGATGTTCCAATAGGATTGCTACACTTTCTTGTTGCTTTTCGGTCAAGGCATTTTCCAATGCTTGATTCTTTCGTTTAAGGACATTGAATTTCAGTAATGCGGCAATGTACATACAGAAATAACCTACTGCAATATCGAATATCAGAACAAGCAGATAATTGTTGCTTGAATTTGGGGCATGTCCCGCCATATACTCACTGATAGGAATAACAGCTAATAGCATGATGATGGCTATTGCATAAAGCACTCTGTATTGCGTTTTATGGTTTACCTGCGGTAAGGAGGCAAACAAAAAGGCAATAATCAAAACGGCAATTATTACACAAAGTGGAATGAAAGATGTTCCCATAGGTTTATTGCTAGGTTTGAGGATTAATTACAATGCGCCAATAGCCACCATGGTCTGCTCCTTCACGGGACAAAATTCCCATAGAACGAAGCTTTGAAATATGTTTTTCTACGGCTCGGGAGCTTATTCCTATTTTATAGGCCATTGCTTCTGCAGACATTGATGGGTCGGAAATGACGAAATCAATAATCTTTTGTGCGGTTTTCCCAATGCTTTTAGATTTGTTTTTCGAATCTCCGAACTTTTTCTCCGAACCTTTTTGCATTATCTCCGAACCTTCTGGTGTATCACCAAAGGTTTTCACCGAACTTTTGCTGTTTACACCGAACTTTTCGACCGAACTTTTTTCGTTTACAGGGTACTTTTCGAGGGTGCTATTTACCCTGTTAGCCACTTCCTCAATTGGTATTCTTCCGCTTTCGTTCCAATTCAGATTATAGAAAGTGGTGTAGAATGAAGTTGCTTCCGTTTGATATTGTGGCTCTTTTCTTTGCAGGAAATTAGGCAGCTTCTCCGTAAGTTCCCGCATTTTCCGTAAACCCGATCCACGTTTCTCCATATAGTCCAACTGTGTAAACATATCCGCAATGACAGGGTTACGGCGCATGGACGGCACTTTGTATATATCTCGGTCTTGAATCTGTGTACCGTCAAGCATAGCGCCTGGTGATACCAGTTCTACACGGTCATCGTAACTATATGCCCTTCGCCACCCATTACAGTATAATCTCTATGGATAAGGTGATTTACCAACCCTTCAAAGATGGCACGGTCTGAATAGTCCGGTAGGTTTAGACGATAGTTCGGCATCTTTACCCAGCCGCTCATGGTATAGTTTTTGATGAAATCCATACCATATTTTAAGAGCAGCACAAGGTTAGCCCGATGTTCTACGGAACTGATGGCATCATCCTTATATAGTCCAGTCCAACGAGTGCAGAAAATACGCGATTGAAATACGGTGCAATTATCCACAAACAGCAATCCTGCATTGGTCAGTTTGCCGTCAGGAGTTACCAGTCCGAATGATTCCAAATACTTGTCATTCCATTCCTGATGGGTTTGCTCACGGAAAGTATTGGCGAGAATGATGAAAGAATGTTTGCTGGCATCCACTTGGGTAGGCAGTGAATCCCAAGTCATGTGCGTACCTTTCAATACCAATGAAAGAAGCTGTTGCGAATTACACTCCACGCTTTCATTGCCAACTCGTACATATGCGGTACGTGTCCCATCCTGATAATAGTAATAAGGTGTAAGCGTTCCTGCCTTTACTTTCACTTCAAGCAAGGTATGCCCTTCGTGTTCTATCGGAATAAGCTGAACTTCCGGCACAGGGTCAAGTCGTGCCTTTATCATTTCACTGATAAAATCAGCATCGGCTTGTGGATTCTCCAAACCTACAATTACACCGTCATCATTCACTCCATAAAACAAACTGCCACCGTCCGTATTGGCAAATGCCGACACGGATTTAAGCCATGACTTTACTTTCTTACGTTCCAGCATTTCCTTGAAATCGTAAGCCGAGCATTCCGCTATCAATGTATTGTTATGTATTTGCATAGTTTCCTTATTGTTGTTCGGGTATAACATCCCAATATCATATACAAAGGTAAGGATAAAACCGAAGAATCTGTTAAAGACATCGCTTTCTTTTGATTTTTATGCGTTTACATCTCTTGTTTATGAATAAAAATCGTACTTTTGTGAGCAAGAGCGTGTGTTGCTTATGGATGCTTATTTTCGGGTTTGCGTTATATTTGCAACACGTGTACGCAAGTCGCTGATAGATATATCATGTTGATTTTGAGGAAGTGAAGTAATTCAGACAAGGACATAAATAATAAGCAAAAGCGTGCAGTTTATCAGAACTGCGCGCTTTTGTGTTTTTTATTGTTATATACTTGTCGATATAAGGACACTGAGTTCTTTCTCTTTAATTCTTAAGAATCTATTTGCCATTACAAGTATTTAAGTCCTCATTAAAATATAAATCATGATATTATATTTTTCTTTGATGATTTATTTAATTAACCTAGGTAATGGCAAATATGAGATTAGTAAAATTAAAGTATCGTCCGAGTAAGGGCGTTTTCGTTTTTGAATACATGCAGGAGCAGATAGAGCGTCTTAGAGGGCAAGGAAAAGAACGGACAGTCGAAACATATCAGTCCGCATTGAACAGCTTCATGAAGTTCCGTGATGGCATAGACTTATGTTTTGATGAGATGGATGCAGATTTGATGGAACATTATGAAACGGAGATGCGCTCCACTCACCATTTAAGTCGTAATACCACTTCTTTTTATATGCGTATTTTGCGTTGTGTGTATCGCAAGGCAGTGGGTGAGGGACTGACCCTTCCTGCAGATCCCTTTGAGAATGTATATACTGGTGTGGACAAGACCTCAAAGAGAGCTGCCACCCTGACAGATATCAAACACATCAAGCAGTTGGATCTTTCCGATCATAAATCGTTGGAATTTGCACGAGATATCTTTCTCTTTTCTTTCTATATGCGAGGAATGTCTTTTATAGATCTTGCCTATTTGCGCAAAAAAGATCTCAATAGTGGCTTTGTGAGTTATAGCCGTCGTAAAACAGGTAAGAAACTCATTATACGGTGGGAAAAACAGATGCAGGAGATTATTGACAGATACGGAGATTCGGAAACACAATATCTTTTACCTATTATAGAACGAGAAGATGGCACGGAGCGCAGACAATACCGGAATAAAATGTTGCTGGTGAACCGTAAATTGAAGAAGATTGCAGCCCGGGCAGGATTGACCACACCACTTACTATGTATGTAGCTCGGCATTCCTGGGCAAGTATAGCCAAGACGAAAAATATCTCGATTGGTATTATTAGCGAAGCGATGGGGCATGATTCAGAAACTACTACACAAATCTATCTTTCGTCTATACAGACTAATCAGATAGATAATGCAAATAGAAATATTTTAAAAGATCTATAAGAAGGGGAATATTTGAATTATTTTGAAATTAGGACGCACTCTTATATAGAGAGCGTCTATCGGCTGCAAAGGTATAGATTTATTTTCATTTTCTAGCATTTACAGACTGTAAACTGATAAAAAAGTTTTTTTTCTCTCTATATATATCATAAACTTATGGGCTGATTTAATTCATACAACTTACTACATTAATGGAAATCAGAAATTTAAGAAATCGGACGCTCTCTATATAAGAGTGCGTCTGTTTTAGTCGGATTATTCCACTATGAGTATTGTAAATAACAAGGGCAAAGACATGCCACAACAAATTTTGGGAACGATGGTTCAAAAGACCGACGACGCCGTAGGCATATTCCGAAATGATCAGGAAAAAAAGCATTGGTATGTGGCTGTTGTAAATAACAGAAGTGAAAAAGCCTGTCAGGATAGATTACGAAAACGTTTGAAGAACGAAACTGATAGTGAGAAAGCTTATGAAGTTTATGTCCCTATCCAACAGGAGATGAGTATTCGTCATGATGGTAAACGTAAAAAAGTGGACCGTATTGTTTTTCCTGCTCTTGTTTTCATTCGCTGCACAGATTCAGTAAGACGGAAAGAAATAGTCTGCCTTCCTTATATAAAACGTTTCATGGTTAACATAGCCGGTTCTTCCCGAAATACTTGCCGTCCCGTAGCTATTATTCCAGATCATCAGATGTACAGCTTGATGCGTATGGTCAATGATGCCGAAGAACACGTCACTATTGAGTCATGCCCTCTGCATTTGGGCGATCGTGTCCGTGTAAACGGTGGCAAACTGGTAGGATTGGAAGGGAATATATGTCGTGAGATAGATGGTTCTACTAGTCTGGTTGTAAAAATTGATATTCTTGGATGTGCTAAAGTTACCATTGCTAGAGAATTGCTGGAACCTATAGCGGAAAAAAACTCAGTTAACATATAAATTATATATTGACAGACAATGACCATAGCAGTAGACTTTGACGGTACTATTGTTGAGCACAAGTATCCGGCAATCGGCAGGGAGTTGCCGTTTGCCATTGAGACATTGAAAAAATTGCGTGACGAACATCACAGGTTGATTCTATGGACAGTGCGTGAAGGGCGTCTGCTTGACGAGGCTCTTGCCTTTTGCCGTGATCGGGGTCTTGAATTTTATGCCGTGAACCGCGACTATCCGGAGGAGGAGAAAGGGCGTAACAATCATTACTCACGCAAGCTCAAAGCCGATCTTTTTATAGATGACCGCAACTTGGGAGGCCTTCCCGATTGGGGTACTATTTATGGAATGATTCATGACGGAACCACTTTTTCGGATTTGATACGTAGTGCCGGTGAATCTCCTGTTTCGGAGAATCCCGGCAGAGGCCTTTTCTCGCGCCTGTTTGGCAGATGATTGAATAATAAATGAAAAAACTGATATGAAGACTTTAAAGAAACTATTATTGTTTGTTGTGGCGTCCGCCTTGTTGGCAGGCTGCACCTCCTATAAAAATGTACCTTACATGCAGAATCCCGAGGTCGTGAACAGTTACAGGGAAGATCTTCCCCTTTATGACGCAAAGATTATGCCGAAAGATCTGCTGAGTATAACTGTGAACACGAGTGACCCTCAGGCTGCCGCTCCTTTTAACCTGACGGTACAGACTCCTCTGAATGCAGCCCTGACCAATATTAATACTACCACACAACCCACTCTCCAGCAGTACCTGGTAAATAACAAGGGTGAGATAGATTTCCCCGTTATCGGTCGTCTGAAGGTAGGCGGCCTTACGAAAAACGAGGCGGAAGATTTGATCCGTGAGCAATTGCAGCCCTATCTGAAAGAGAGTCCTATCGTTACAGTCCGTATGGCAAATTACAAAATTTCGGTATTGGGAGAGGTGAACCGTCCGGGTACTTTTACCGTAGGAAATGAAAAGGTAAATATCCTTGAAGCCCTTGCCATGGCGGGAGATATGACTGTTTATGGCGTCCGTGACAATGTGAAACTGATTCGTGAGGATGCAAAAGGCAAGCGTGAGATTATCAATTTGAATCTTAATAATGCAGAGCTGGTTGTATCTCCCTATTACTACCTGCGCCAGAACGATATCATCTATGTAACGCCCAATAAGACAAAAGCCAAGAACTCGGACATTGGCAGCAGCACCAGCATGTGGATCAGTGCTACATCCATTTTGGTATCTCTTGCAAGCCTTCTGGCAACCATCTTGAAATAAAACTCATAAATATAATTGTTGATTACAAACTGTTGATATGACTGACGAACAGAAGAACACCCCTTCGGGTACCGAGCAACGTGAGGAGAACGTTGATCTTTATGCTTTGTTTTTTAAATATTTTGCCTATTGGCCGTGGTTTGTAGCCAGTGTGCTGGTTTGTATTATATCTGCTTTCATCTATCTCCGCTATCAGGCCCCCGTCTATAATGTTGATGCGGCCGTACTCATCAAAGAAGGTGACAAGAAAAGTGGAAGCAGCAATAATCCTATGGGAGCCCTTCAGGATCTGGGTATGTTCTCCATGACTAACAATTTTGACAATGAGGTGGAAATCCTGAAGTCAAGAACCTTGATTAAAAAGGTGGTGAATCATTTGAATTTGTATATTTCAGTGGCTGAGGAACGTATGT
>OLQJ01000911.1_pt1 | contig 12119 bp, 2 predicted proteins | sample 1673231 | NCBI WGS metagenome assembly OLQJ01 (sample SAMEA3136769, study PRJEB25190) | human gut metagenome | biome: human gut; feature: human-associated habitat; material: faeces | place: Austria | collected 2013
GCAATACAGCCAATGTACATGATGATGAATTGCGTTTCTACATGAACGAAATGGTAATCTTCAGCTTGAACGAAGCTATGAAAGATGGTAATAATCGCGTGAAACCTGTGGATGAAAAAGCAGCTCCTGCGATGGACGAACTTCACACAGTGGATCTTCGTAAAGCGATTAATGCACCAACAATTCAATAATTTTAGATGATTCAATTATAAGAATTAAGTGTTGTTGTGTTGTATTGTATTTCTTATAATTGTATGACCGATAAAAAATATCGGGGTGTTGTTTGTATTAACAATACCCCGATATTTTTATGCATATAATTTTGCAATCAATGTGATTCGCTGACCTTGAATCACCTTATATGTAATTTTTTTTACGATGGCCGTAAAGTTGTGATGCAGAAATTGTAACTGATCGTTAGGTTGAACGTCCGCATCATATGTGAATACGCCTTCTTCCCCATTAAAGCGACCTTTGATTGTGAAAGTTTGATTATCTCGTGTAACTACGATATCTTCTTCGGTAACCGTATTTGGTTTATCTATATTTTGTTGTAAGATATTGAGTTCTGACATAGATTTCTTCCTCCTTTCTGCTTTCAGTATAACAATAAAAATTAAAAAACACATGGAGTAATCGTATAAATTGTTTTTATACACATATGCTCTATTTCTATAAAGCCTATAAAGCCCGCCGATACGCCTTTAGAGGGACTTGGAATAAAAAAGGGAATGAAGGCGATTTGAATTTCACCTGTCATTCCTTTTACTATATAATAAAATGCTACCTTTATTGATTGTGCAATAGTTAATTGGCTTAAGTAGGTATGTAGTAATTGTGTACGTACATTGAGTCAAAATGGCAGAAACACTGTACGATATCCGTTTATGAAAAGATATCATTCTATTATATGGTCTATCATAAATCAGAATGATGAAGAGAAAATAAATTGGTTATATATGATGTGATATTGGTACATAATTATGGAGCATATTAGTATTATTTATGAAAGTTGGTGAATAATAGTAAAAAAATACAGCATTTATGCAGAATATTCAGTATATTTAATTTTATCGAAATTATTAATAACTTAAACACAAAAGTTTTATGAAAATAAAATGAAAAAAAGTTTACTTTTCCCGTAATTTGTGGTATTTTAGATATACACATTCAAGAATGTCGATGAATTCTCAATACATCATCGATCTATCATTGTTATTTCATTAAATATGTAGATAGTTAGTTAGTAAGTTTTATAAGTTTTATAGGAGAAAGATTAATGAATCGAGTATTTAAAGTGATTTGGAATCGCACAAAGGGCTGCTATGTTGTGGTGGCAGAAACAGCAAAGAACATGACGAAACGTTCCTCTTTGTCGGTTGTATTTTCTAAAATGGTAGGTGCTACAGCAGTTGCCGTTATGCTGACAGGCGTTATGATGCCTACGGATGCTTTAGGGGCACCAATTAAAAATGGTGTCGGAGCGACAGCTGAAAATGACGGCGGTATCGCGATTGGTGACAGAACAAATGCTCGCGGTGACTATAGTGTGGCTATGGGTACAGACGCTACTGTTGGTAAAAATGATCCATCTGAATCTGAAAGCCAAAATGGTATCGCTATCGGTCATGGTGCTACAGTAAGTGTTAACCCTGCTACGGCAACACCAGGTATTACAGATAAAAGCGGTGGTATTGCCATCGGTCATGATGCGACAACTAAGGATATCAATACAATTGCTATCGGTACAAGCACTATCGGTCAAGGTGCGCAAGCTGTAGCTATTGGTCGTAATGCGCGCACAATTGCTAATAACGGCGTAGCTATTGGTAACGAAGCACGTGTACAATCCACGAACGGATTTGCGTTGGGAAACAATGCACGTGCCGGTTTTGATGAAAGCAATAACTTGATAGGTCTTGATAATGACCAGGCCTTCGGTTCCAATGCACGTGCTTATGGCGGTTCCTCCATGGCCTTCGGTAATAATGCGAAGGCATCCAAAGGCGGTGCTATTGCCATGGGTAACGGTTCTCAATCTCGAGGCGATTGGGGTGTAGCTATTGGTAATGGTGCAAAAGCATTGGCACAAGGTGCCCGTGCTATTGGTGCTAACTCTACAGCTGACGCTACTAATGCTGCTGCTATGGGCTGGGATAGTGTGGCTAGTGGTGAGGCTTCTATTGCTATCGGTGAGACGGCAAAAGCGACTGCAGGTAATTCTATTGCTATGAGTAAAGCTGCAATCGCAGCTGCAGATGATTCCATTGCCATCGGTAAAAATGCATCAGTTGATGCGAATCAACAACGATCGATTGCATTAGGTGCTAACTCCAAGACTGATAATGTAGTAAGCACACCAAATCAATTGGTAAATGGCTTATGGTATAAAAACTATGCCGGCGGCTCTGCTGACTCTACACTTAGCGTGGGTAGTGATACGCTAAAACGTACTATCACAAATGTGGCTGCAGGTCGTGTGAATGCACAATCTACAGATGCAATCAATGGTAGTCAATTATATGCTGTTGCAAATACCTTGGGTAATTTAGCAAGCACTACAAAAGGCCTTTTAGGTGGCAATGCAGCGCTTGACCCTGATACGGGTAACTTGTCGATGAGCAATATCGGCAACACTGGTAAAGGCACGATTCATGACGCTATTAAATTCAATAAAGACACTATAGATAAAGGCCTTAACTTCGATGCTAATACAGGTGGTGCGAAAAACAACCTATTAGGTTCTAAAGTTACCATCAAAGGCGACGGCAGCAATATCAATGCCGCAATTACACAAGCTAATGGTGATACAACTATTAATATGACATTAGGTAATACCATTAAAGTAGGCACAGCAAAACCTGTAACTATTGATGGTACTACAGGCCATGTAACAGGTCTTCAAAATAAAGACTGGAATGTAGATAATCCTGTAGCTGTATCGGGCCGTGCTGCGACAGAAGATCAGTTGAAAAAGGTAAACGATAAAGTTAACACTAATAAGGCTGATATCGATAAAAATGCTGGTGATATCAATACTAACAAGCAAAATATCACTAAAAATGCTGGCGACATTGCGAATAACAAAACTGATATCGCTAAAAACAAGCAAGATATTTCCACTATTAATACAACCATTAGTAAAGGCTTGAATTTTGCTGGTGATACAGGTACTGTAAGTAACAGACAATTAGGTGATACAGTTACTGTTAAAGGCGGTGCTACAGGCACATTATCCGACGGCAATATCGGTGTTGAATCCGACGGCAATGGCACATTGAATGTGAAATTGGCAAAAACGTTAAGCGGTTTAGATAGCGTTACAGCTGGTGGTACTACTATCAACAACAGCGGTTTGACTGTAGGTGGTAAAACATATGTATCTCCAACAGGTATCAATGCGAACGATCAAAAAATTACCAATGTTGCTGATGGTGCTGTAGGTGCAGGTAGCAAAGACGCTGTAAACGGCGGTCAATTGCACGATGCTAAAAACGAATTAAATACTAATATCAATAATGCTAAAAATGAACTTATCAACAAGGGTCTTCGTTTCAACGCTGATAATAACGATGAAAAAACGAACAAACTTGGTTCTAAAGTAACAGTAAATGGTGATGGTAATATCACTACTGAAATTACGCAAACCGGCGATGATACTACAATCGGCGTTAAATTGAACAAAAATCTTAATGTTCAAACATTGACGGCTACAGATACTGTGAAAGCCGGCGGTGTAACAATGGGTAAACACGCTGATACTAAGAACTATGTAACTGGTCTTGATAATAAAGATTGGGATGTGAACACATCTAATCCTGTAAGCGGTCGCGCTGCTACAGAAGATCAATTGAAAAAAATCAGTGATGTAGTTAAGAGCCAAGGTGCTGCTGCTACAGATTACCGTTTGGTGAAAAATGCAGCTGCTGCGGATGGTGCTTATACAGTTGATTCTAACGGTGATGTTGACATGACTGTAGAGGATAAAAACCATGCAGGTACAAAAGAGACTGTTAAGATTAAGGACGTTGCGTCTAAATCTAGCCTCGACAAATTAAATGATCGTGCTGTTAAGTATGATTTGGATCCTGCTGGCAGTCCAGATTACACAAAAGTAACTTATGAAGGTCCTACCTATGGTAATAAAACTGGTGGTACTCACGTAACAAATGTGGCGTATGCAACAGGCAACGATGGTAGCGAAGCGGTTAATGTGGATTACTTGAAAGATAGAATCAAAGATAGCGAAGACGCATTAACTAATAAAGGTTTAAAATTCGACGCTAACAGTGGCGGCGTAAAAACTAATAAACTTGGCTCTACGGTTACTGTTAAGGGTGAAGGTGCTGATGCTGATGCTAACTACAGCGGTGAAAACCTTAAAACTTTCATCACACAAGATCAAGATGGTAACACAACTATCGATGTGAAGATGAACAAAAACCTCAAAGCTAATAGTGTGGCTATTGCTGGTAAAAACGGTCAAGACGGCGTTACACTTAAAGGTGGCGACGCTAAAAACGGTGTAGATGGCACAAGCATTAATCGTTTAGTGACTGAAGATAAAGACGGCAATACACATACGCTTGCAACCCTTGATGATGGTATGATGTATGGCGGCGATACAGGTAATGTAATTAAAAAGAAACTTAACAATCAAGTGAATGTTAAGGGTGGTATCTCCGATGAAAGCAAATTAGCTACTGAAGACAACATCGGTGTTGTTTCTGACGGTTCCGATACATTGAAATTGCGCTTGGCGAAAGAATTGAGAGGTTTGACATCTGCTACTTTCACAAACGGCGGCAATAATACTGTTATCAATGGTGATGGTATGACCATCAATCGTGCTGGTGGTGATGCAGTAAGTCTTACAAAAGACGGCTTAAATAACGGCGGTAACAAGATTACGAATGTAGCTGACGGCACAGACCCTAACGATGCAGTTAATAAATCTCAATTGGATAAAGCTACAGCAGCTGCATCTACAACGGTATCGGCAGGTAATAATATTACTGTGACACCTAGCACCAATGCGAATGGTTCCAAGAACTATGAAGTAAGTCTTAAAGATCAAGTGACATTGGGCTCTGATGCTACGAAACAAATCGCAATGGATGGTACTACAGGTACTATCAAGGCTGGTGATAAAGTTACAATCGATGGCAATAAAGGTACGATTAAAGCTGGCAACGTAACAATTGACGGTGAAAACGGTACCATTAAAGCTGGTGACAAGGTAACTATCGATGGTAAAGATGGTAAGATTGCAGCAGGCAAGGTATCTGTTGATGGCAAAGACGGTTATGTGACAGGTCTAGAAAACAAAGATTGGGATCCTGACAATATCACAAGTGGTCGTGCTGCTACAGAAGATCAATTGCAAAAATCTCACAAATCCTTGGATAACAAGATTAATAACCTAGGTGATGAAATTACGAAAAAAGGTATGAATTTTGCTGGTAATACAGGTGAATTCCACCGTGATTTAGGTCAAAAGGTTACTATCAAAGGTGAAGGTACAGAGTCTGACGATAAATACTCCGGCGAAAATATTAAAACAGTAGCCGACCAAGATGGTAATGTTAATATCAAGATGGCGAAAAACCTTAAGACTGACAGCTTAACTACTGATAAGGTAAAAGTTGGTAAAAACGGTCAAGATGGCGTATCTATTACTGGCCCTAATGGTGCTGACGGTACAGACGGCAAAGTAGGTATCACAGGCAAAGACGGTAAAGATGCTGTATCCATGTCCGGTAAAGACGGCGTTGGTCATATCGGTTTAACTGGTAAAGACGGTCGTAATGCGGATATTACCGTTGATAAAGGTGATCCAGACTTAGACGGTAACAACATCACTCGTATTAAGTACCAAGACGAAAATGGTAAGACCCACCAAGTGGCAACTAAAGACGATGGTATGAAATACGGTGGCGATAGCGGTTCCGTAATCAAGAAAAAGCTTAACGAACAAGTTAATGTAGTGGGTGGCATTACTGATGCTAACAAGTTGACTACAGAAGACAATTTAGGTGTCGTATCCGATGGTACTGGCAACCTTAAGGTTCGTATGGCGAAAGACTTGAAAGGTCTTGAAACAGTAACCACTAAGGATGCTGCAGGTAATACTACAGTTATGAATGGTGGCGGTGTAACAATTACACCTGCTAGCGGTAATGCTGTAAGCCTTACTAAAGATGGCCTCAACAACGGCGGTAATACAATTACCAATGTAGGCCCTGGTGTAAACGGCACTGATGCAGTTAACGTAAATCAATTGAAAGGTGCTACAGATGGGTTAGCTAATGCTATTAACTCCGTAGCGGGCGAAACACAACGTGTAGGCGCACATGCAGCGGCTATGTCTGCATTGAAACCTATTCAATATGATCCATTGGAACCAACTCAAGTAATGGCTGGTATCGGTAATTATAGAGGTGAAACTGCGGCGGCTCTTGGCGTTGCACATTACACAGCAGAAGATACAATGTTCCATGTAGGCGTATCTGTTGGTAGCCACCATAACATGGTAAATGCTGGTGTAACTCGTAAATTCGGTACTTCCGATGCGAAGAAAGCAGTTCCTGAACGTTATAAAGGTGGTCCTATCAGCTCCATGTACGTAATGCAAGATGAAATGACTGCTTTGAAAGCTAAGTACGAAAAAGTACAACGCGACAATGAAGAAATGAGAGCACAAATTGCATTATTGATGCAACAAGCGGGCTTGAAATAATATGAAATAACATATTGATACGGCAGTGCTTATAAAAGGCGCCAAAAGCGAAATGCTTTTGGCGCCTTTTTGCATGCAAGAAATAGTTTAAATGGCTGTTATAAGTATATATATATATCATGGTTAAATTGTAATGTAATTAAAATAGGTGAGTGATATAGGTGAGTAAAAATTGGATCATAATAGTTTACTAAGGTGAAATACATTTTTTTATGAAGTTAATTTTATGCGAAAAAATTAGTACATTTAGCATATTCATAAGGTATATGGCGGAGTTTTTGTATATTCATAAATATTTATGATTTAGAAGTGAGTGTAGCGTGAAAAATTTTTTACTTTTACCATAGAATATGATATGTTTAATATAATATGCATCGGTAAATAGCCATATATTAACTGTATTTTTACTTTTTAAAATAGTTATAAAATATTTTATTATATTCATATAATCTGATAGTTTTATGCAAGGAGTAAGACGAGATGAACCGAATTTTTAAAGTAATCTGGAGTCGTACAAAGGGATGTTATGTCGTTGTAGCTGAAACAGCGAAAAATATGTCGAAACGCTCGACAATGACATCGGTATTTGCCAAGATGATTGGTATTTCTATCTGTACTGTTATGTTAGCAGGAGGGATTATACCAACTGAAGCGCAGGCATCTACACTAAAATGGGGTGATAATGCCCAAGCTAAAGAGGGTACTGTAGCGATAGGTGATAATAGTATAGCAAAGGCAGATAACAGTGTGGCTGTGGGTACAGGGGCCACTGTTAGTAGTGGTTATGTGCAAGGCGTTGCAATAGGTAGAACAGCGACAGTCTCGGCTGATAATGGTGTAGCAATAGGGAATTTGACTAAATCATTTTCAAAAAATGGATTTGCTCTAGGTAATAATTCCCGGGCTGGATATAATGATGCTGATCAACTTGTAGGAAAAGATAATGATCAGGCATTTGGTACAAATGCGCGCGCCTGGGGAGGATCCTCCATGGCTTTTGGTAATGATGCTAAAGCCGGTGGTGGCGGTGCCATATCGATGGGGAATGGGTCACAATCGCGAGCTGACTGGGCGGTAGCTATCGGTAATGGTGCTAGAGCATTTAAACAAGGATCTTCCGCTTTAGGTACAAATTCTACTACTAATGGATCTCACTCCACGGCACTTGGCTGGGCTAGTACAGCCAACGGTTATGCCGATATTGCGGCCGGTGAAGGCTCAGTCGCATCCGGTGGGAATTCTTTAGCTTTAGGGGTTAATTCTTCCACGTCTACAGGAGCAGAAGGCTCTGTGGCGTTAGGTTTGAGCAGTAAAGCAGAGAAAACAAATTCTATGGCTTTAGGTGTGTCCGCTAATGCCGGACATGAACGCTCAGTTGCATTAGGTGCAAATTCTAAAACTGATAACACAGTAAGTACCCCAAATCAGTATGTAAACGGTTTGTGGTTTAAGAATTTAGCGGGGGGAACGGCGGATTCTACCGTAAGTATCGGTAATGATACGGTAAAACGTACGATTACAAATGTGGCAGCAGGGCGTATGAACGCTTCGTCTACAGATGCTATTAACGGTAGTCAATTGTTTGGTGTCGCAAATAGTTTGGGAAATTTAGCCACTACAACTAAAAATATCCTTGGCGGTAATGCAGCTCTCGATCCTGATACCGGTAAATTAACGATGAGCGATATCGGTTTTACAGGTAAAAGCACAATCCACGATGCTATTAGATATAATAAAGACAATATCGATAAAGGCCTGGGATTTGATGGAGATACCGGTACTGCATTTAATAGACAGTTAGGTCAAACGACGGTTATTAAAGGTGGTGCTAGAGGTGCTATGTCTGACGGTAACATCGGTGTTCAGGCAGAAGCTAACGGCACATTAAATGTAAAATTGGCTAAAAAAGTAACTGGTTTGGACAGCGTGACAACAGGAAACACCACGATTGATAATAGAGGGTTGTCTGTAGGCAATAAACTCTATGTGTCCTCAAGCGGTATTTATGCTAATAATCAAAAAATTTCCGGTGTTGCACCTGGGAATGGCGGCAGTGATGCAGTTAACTATAGTCAATTACAAGATGTGGCTAATCGTATTCCTAAATTGACTACGGTGAAAGAACAAGATCCGAACATAAGAATATTAGAAGGTACTAATGCATATGGCGGTAAGGAATATACCGTCGGGTTAAATAGTACAATCGTTGTAGGTCGAAATGCATCACATCCGGTAACAGTAGATGGTTCTAATGGACATATAACCGGTCTTACAAATAAAAATTGGGATTTAAATAACCCTACACCTGTATCTGGTCGTGCTGCTACGGAAGATCAGTTAAAGCGGGTTAATGAGAGAGTTAATTCCAATCAGTATTTTATTAATCAAAATACGCAGAATATCTCAGATAACTCAAGCCGTATTGGTGCCAATGCACGAAATATCACAAAAATACAAGGTGATATTACTACTAATAAGAATGATATTAACACTATCAATAATACTCTTGAAAAAGGGCTCTATTTTAGCAGCGATACAGGTGCTTCGATTAAGAGAAAATTAGGTGATACTCTAGTCATTAAAGGCGGTGCTACAGGGGCATTATCCGATAATAATATTGGTGTTGTATCCGATGGTACCGGTAGATTGACTGTAAAGTTGGCAAAATATTTAACAGGATTAGAGAGCGTTAATGCAGGAAATACTACTATTAGTAAAAATGGTTTGAGTGTAGGTGCTAGAACCTATGTAACACCTGATGGCATCAATGCTAATAATCAAAAGATTACTGGTGTTGCTAATGGTACAGCGCCTAACGATGCGGTTAATTTCAGTCAATTACAAAGTGCTATCGGTGGTACTGCAAAGGCGACTACAGTAAAATCAAAGGATGCAAATGTAACCGTAACAGAAGGTACCAATGTGAATGGTGGTAAGGAATACACTGTTGGATTGGGTAATAAACTTGCGGTAGGTACGGCACATCCTGTAAATGTGGATGGAACTACTGGAACTGTAACAGGCCTTACGAATACCGCTTGGAATGTAAATAATCCGCAAGCTGTAAGTGGTCGTGCTGCAACGGAAGATCAGTTAAAAACTGTTAATACGCAAGTTAACACAAATAAGGATAAAATAGCTCAGAACACAACTGACATTGCTCAAAATGCGACTGATATCGGTAAGAATAAACAAGATATAACTAAGAACAAGACTGATATAGCTCAAAATACTACTGATATCGGTAAAAATAAGACTGATATTGCACAAAACAAGCAAAATATTACTCAGAACACACAAGATATTGCGACTAATAAAAATGCTATCTCTACAATCAATACAACTATTGCTAAAGGTCTAAATTTTGATGGAGACAGCGGTGCTGTAATTAACAAACAGTTGGGCGATAAGCTTAGCATCAAGGGCGGTGCAGCGGCTGCGAATTTGACGGATAATAATATCGGTGTCGTATCTGATGGCAGCACATTAAATGTAAAACTAGCTAAAACATTAACCGGTTTGGATAGCGTAACGGCTGGGGGTACAACTATCAATAGTAGTGGTTTGACCGTAGGCGGTAAGACCTATGTAACTCCGAACGGTATTAATGCGAATGACAAGAAAATAACTAATGTTGCTGATGGTGAAGTGGCGGCTAATTCCAAAGATGCAGTTAACGGCGGTCAACTTCATGCGGCTAAAACCGAATTAAATAACAACATTAATGATGCTAAAACTGAATTAAACAAAAATATCGGTGATGCCAAAACTGAACTCAATAAAAATATTAATGACGCTAAAACTGAACTGAATGGCAATATAGATAATGCTAAAACCGAGCTAAACAATAATATATCGACTGCGAAGAATGATGTGATTAATACAGGTCTCAAATTTGATGCGGATACAGGCGGTGCTAAGACCAATAAATTGGGTTCCAAGGTAACGGTAAACGGCGATGATAATATCACGACAGAAATCAGCCAAACTGGTGACGATACTAAGATCGGTCTTAAATTAAAGAAAGATCTCAATGTTACTACTATTACTGCTGCTGATACTGTGAAAGCCGGCACTGTGACTATGGGCAAACAATCAGGTGGTGCAGGCGGTGCAAACGGTAACTTTGTAACAGGGCTCGATAATAAGTCTTGGAACGCGGATAATCCTCAAGCTGTAAGTGGTCGAGCTGCTACGGAAGATCAGTTGAAATCCGTTAATGATAAGGTCAATACAAATGTAACCAATATCAATAAAGGATTAAACTTTAACGGCGATAGCGGTGCTGCGATTAATAAAAAATTAGGCGACACTGTTACCATTAAAGGTGGTGCTATGGCGGATCTTACGGATAATAATATCGGTGTCGTATCTGATGGCAGCACATTAAATGTGAAACTAGCTAAAACATTAACTGGTTTGGATAGCGTAACGGCTGGTGGAACAACTATTAATGGTAGTGGTTTGACCGTAGGCGGCAAGACCTACGTAACGCCAAACGGTATCAATGCAAATAATCAAAAGATTACCGGTCTAGCAAAAGGCACAGATCCTACTGATGCGGTTAACTTCAGTCAGTTGCAGGATGCTATCGGTGGAACTGCTAAGGCAAGTACTGTGAAAGCTAAAAACAGCAATATCACTGTAGATGAAGGTACAAATGCAGCCGGCGGTAAGGAATATACTGTCGGATTAGGGGATAAAATCACCTTAGGAACTGCTAATCCTGTATCTGTGGATGGTACTGCAGGCACGGTAACTGGTCTTACCAATACTGCTTGGGATGTAGATAATCCACAAGCCGTAACTGGTCGTGCTGCAACGGAAGATCAGTTGAAATCTGTTAATACGCAAGTTAATACGAACAAGGATAAAATAGCTCAAAACACAACTGACATTGCTCAGAATACGACTGATATTGGTAAGAATAAACAAGATATAACTAAGAACAAGGCTGATATTGCTCAAAATACAACTGACATCGGTAAGAATAAGACTGATATTGCACAAAATAAGCAAAATATCGCTCAAAATACGCAAGATATTACGACCAATAGAAATGCCATTTCTACCATCAATACGACTATCGCTAAAGGCCTTAATTTTGATGGAGATAGTGGCGCTGAAATCAACAAACAGTTGGGCGATAAGTTGAGCATCAAAGGTGGTGCTTCGGCTGCGAACTTGACGGATAATAATATTGGTGTCGTATCCGATGGCAGTACGTTAAATGTGAAGTTAGCAAAAACATTAACCGGTTTGGACAGTGTAACAGCTGGCGGTACAACCATTAATAGTGGTGGTTTGACCGTAGGCAATAAGACCTATGTATCTCCAAACGGCATCAATGCGAACGACCAAAAGATTACCAATGTTGCTG
>OLQJ01000926.1_pt1 | contig 11917 bp, 10 predicted proteins | sample 1673231 | NCBI WGS metagenome assembly OLQJ01 (sample SAMEA3136769, study PRJEB25190) | human gut metagenome | biome: human gut; feature: human-associated habitat; material: faeces | place: Austria | collected 2013
CCTTTTGAGCAGTTAAATACCCTGACGCAAACAGAAAAAGACAAAGTAGAATTCCTCTGTAACGAATGCTGCTGGTTTGGCTGTAAGGACAGAAAGCGTTGTTATGAAACAGTAAGTCGTAAAAATCTTGGAGAGAACTGTCCGGAACATCACTGTGCTACGCCGGATGCAGAAGAAGGATATCGTTTTTCAAAAGCCATGAAGAATCCGGGATTTATTGGGACAGAAGATATTCAAAATATTTATCTGCCAATGGGATTTTCCAATTTTAAAATTGAAGGACGGGGACTTGGCAGTGCATTGGTGCTGGAATTCCTGCTTTATTATATGGTTAAGCCAGAATATCAGATACATATCAGAGAAGCAATATATCTTGATAATATGCTGGATTTGTTTTAGAAAGTAAAGGAAAAGCAGAATGTGATATTGAATACTGGACAGATAAATACTTTGATGATCTACTTGAAAACACGATTATTATTGGAGATAGCTTGCAACATGGATTTATAGTAATGATTTGTGCAGGAGTTTCGGAGACAGATAAGATAGAGAGTCATGGATTATGTAACAGGGAGAAAGCAAAATGCTATCTCCCAGCTTTCTTTTTATTGTTATGTTAATGGGCGGAAAAGTCTGAATTATTTAAAGCATCTAAAATACTTTCCGCATCGTAGTCAGGCGCCTGTTTTATAGCAAGGTCATAGATAGGCTGAATAAGTTCTAAAGGTTCAATTAAAGATTCGGCTATTTGAGAAACGGAGTATTGTAATTCAATTCGTTTAATAACTTGCTTGATTAAATGGAGTCGTTCACCTTCGATTCGCCCGGCACGTTCACCTTCGATTCGCCCGGCACGTTCGCCTTCGATTCGTCCCTCAAGCCGTCCTTCTTCGCGACTGACTCGCCTCGTCTCCTGAACATCGTAAGCCTGAAAATTATCAAACATCATACTGAATTTCCTCCTTGTGATCTGGTCTGTAACCTCATAAACTTCTTCATCAGGTACATTTAATTTATGAAGAAGAACGGCGATTACTTTACCAATAATTTTTAACAGATAATCTGGGGTGTCTTCTGTAAGATGTTCCGTGTATTTTTTAGGGATATCTTTTAAGGCATGAAATTCTGAGGAACTCTGAAGCTGATTAATCAGAAAGATTAAAGAGAGTTCGTCGTTCTTTTCAATCAAATCCTGTTTGGAATATTTGTTTAACGGAACGACCAGGTAATTGAAACTTGGTATGTAATCTCCGAAGACATCACTCAAAAAGACGCGATTCTTAAAGTTCAACGGTGCAGACCATGTGCTGCTCCCCTCGTAATATACGATAGGCAGGATTGGTGGATAAAGAAAATCCTTAGATTTTGTGGTACCTTTATGTAACTTTTCCTGTTGCGCGGCATAATCTGTCCAGATAAATACAATATAACGGAGTATTCGGAAGGACGTCCGTGTAACCTTTTAGGAACTGAGCACAAAGTACCGGGTCTCCGAATACAATTTTAGCAGCGTTGTCTTTTGTGTGAGTATTGTGTACCCCATTTGAAGTTGTCGTATTGTTTGTTTCCATAAATCTCCTCTCTGGGCAAATGTGATATGGAAACTATCTGAATATATTTTAACATTTTGAGTATAAAAAGACAATGCAAAAAGAGTGTAAATTCAGAAGTACCGTATCATTTGTCCGATGAAACTGTAGCTATGCCAGTGCCAAGTATCACTGAAAGCTGCGGTGAACGAGTAACTTCATCAAAAATCTGAGTAATCTTTGCTGAAAAAGCAAATGAAATTCAGAAATGAAATCTTGGCTAGAGATTTCTATGGGCGTTGAAACATAATGAAAATATCATGCCCGAAATTTGATGTAGATGTAGTGTAGCACAGATAAAGAGTGAGGGCAATAGATGCAACAAAATGTTGCAGGAGATGTTGCAGGAGATTTTGTGGGAACATATAAACATAGGTTTCCCTGGAAATAGAGCGAATGAAGAACAATAAAAGTAGCGAGAAATAATAAATATAGAGCACATCTATATAATATGTATATTTATAGAAATAAACAATTTGCATATTATGCTATAAAAGTCTAAAATTTTAAACAGAATGGTTAATTGTGTCCGTTTATAGATACGAATAAATTTGATGAGGTGAAAGAATATGGAGATTATTAAAGATTTGCCAGAGGTTTTTGAAGAATTTGCTGAGCAGAGACAGAAATCATTTCTTATGATGAAAGAACTGAAAGACAAGGGAACACCAGTAGTAGGAGCTTATTGTACATATTTCCCAAAAGAGATTGCTATGGCTATGGGAGCTTCAACGGTCAGCCTGTGTTCCACATCTGATGAGACAATCCCGGAAGCAGAAAAAGACCTTCCAAAGAACTTATGTCCATTGATCAAATCCAGTTACGGATTTGCAAAGACAGATAAATGCCCATTCTTCTATTTCTCAGATGTAGTTGTTGGGGAGACAACATGTGACGGAAAGAAAAAAATGTATGAGTATATGAGCGAATTCAAAGATGTGTTTGTAATGGAACTGCCAAATACTCAGGGACCGGAAGCGCTGAAACTTTGGAAAAAAGAGATTATCCGTTTTAAAGAGTATCTTGAGAAAAAATTCGAAGTTATAATTACAGATGAAGATGTAAGAAAAGCTGTTAAAATTGAGAATGAAGCAAGAAAAGCACTGAAGCGTCTTTATGAAGTTATGCAGCATGATCCGGCTCCAATCAGTGGACATGATCTGTTCAAGGTTCTGTACGGAAGTACATTCAAATTAGATCGTTCTGAGATTGCCGGAGAAGTGAATGCCCTTGTTGACAAGATTGAGGCAGAGTATGCATCTGGAAAGATGCTGGAGAAGAAACCAAGAATTCTGATCACAGGATGCCCAATCGGAGGAGCAACTGAGAAAGTGATCCGTGCTGTTGAGGATAATGGTGGTGTTGTCGTAACTTATGAAAACTGTACTGGAGCTAAATCTATCGATTGCCTTGTTGATGAGAACGCTGAGGATATTTACCAGGCAATTGCAGAGAGATACCTGGCAATCGGTTGTTCAGTTATGACACCAAACCCGAATCGTTTTGAACTGATGGGACGTCTGATTGACGAGTATCAGGTTGACGGAGTTCTTGAGATGACACTTCAGGCCTGTCATACATATAACGTTGAGACTCGTGCAATCCGCAAGTTTGTAAATGAGGAAAAAGGAATTCCATACATTAACGTGGAGACAGATTATTCTCAGGCAGATGTCGGACAGCTCAATACAAGAATTGCAGCATTTATTGAAATGTTGTAAGATTGCCGGTTACAGACTATTTTAAAATGAATTTTGAAATTCATGTTGTGTAAATTCATGAGAGGGAAAGCTAAGATATGAAGTTTATAGGAATTGATATTGGATCTACTTGTGCCAAGACTGTTGTTATGAACGAGAACAAAGAAATTGTTCTTGAGTTTGTGCAGCCGACAGGGTGGAGCAGTGTGGATACGGCAGAAGAGATTCGTAAGAAGCTTGTGGAAAATGATGCGGATCCTGCAGAAAATGTATGTGTTGCTACTGGATATGGCCGTGTGTCTGTGCCATATGCAGATAAGATGATTACAGAAATTACCTGTCACGCTATGGGGGCTGTCTGGATTTTTGATAATAAAGATATGACAATCATTGATATCGGTGGACAGGATACAAAGATTATCTGTGTAGAACAGGGATTTGTAAAAGATTTCATGATGAATGATAAATGTTCTGCCGGAACAGGAAGATTTCTGGAAATTATGGCAAATACATTGTCCATGCGTCCAAATGAGATGTGTGAGCTTGCAAGAGAAGGCTCAGGTGTAACGATCAGTTCTATGTGTACGGTATTTGCAGAGTCCGAGGTCATAAGTCTCATTGGTCAGGGAGAGAAGAAGGAAAATATCGCATTTGCAGTGGTTGATTCTATCGTACGAAAGGTTGCTGCCCAGGCAAATCGTATGAGTGAAGACCGTTCGATGCTTTGCCTGACTGGTGGTCTCTGCGAGTGCAGCTATATCAGTGAAGCGCTGACAAAGGAACTTGGCATGGAAGTTAAGACAGATCCGCAGAGCCGTTATGCAGGAGCAATCGGTGCGGCGCTTGGAGCTGTAAAGAAAGGCAAGAAGAACTAAAAACGTCTAGATAAAAGGAGTTTTACATTTTTGTTGTAAGCTCCTTTTTTGTATGTTATATTAGATGTATAACAGAAAGCTTAATCTGTTTATGAAATCATCCGTGAGGGTGGAACAAAAGAGATAATGAGGGTGATACGATGCTGATAGAGATCGATTTTAACAGTGATGAGGCACTGTATGTGCAATTACAGAATCAGATTATTATGGGAATTGCGACTGCGACGATCCAAGAAGGAGAATCCCTTCCATCTGTCCGTCAGCTTGCGGATACGGTAGGCATCAATATGCATACAGTGAATAAAGCATATTCCATATTGAAGCAGGAAGGATTTATCCAGCTTGACCGCAGACGTGGCGCTGTGATTGCAATTGATGCAGATAAGGCAAAGGCTTATGCAGAAGTAAAGCGTGCGCTAAGAATCGCGCTGGCTAAGGGAAGTCTTAAAAATGTCAGTAGAGAAGAAGTTCACGAGATGGTGGATGAATTATTTGATGAATACGGTGGAAAGGAATAACAGACAGCATGAATTATACAGAACCAGCAAAAGAAGTGCTGAAAAAAGCGGAAAAGATTGCCAGAGAACTGGATCATCCATATGTAGGAACAGAACATCTGCTGCTTGCATTTATGCGGGTATATACAGGTGTGGCGGGACAGATATTGTCAGCGAATGGTGTAGAAGAAGCAAATTTATATAAGATTGTAGATGAACTGATCTCACCGGTCGGAGAAGTGACTTTTCAGGAAAAGCCAAAGAGAAGTCCGAGACTTGAATATACTCTGGAGGAAAGCAAGGAAGAGGCAATTCGTTTTCAATCAGAGGCAATTGGAACAGAGCATATGCTCCTTGCAATCCTTCGGGAACCGGACAGTGTTGCAACCAGAATACTTCTGACACTCAATGTAAATATACAGAAAATCGTGCAGGATACGCTGGAAGTTCTCGGCGTGGATATCAAGGAATATCAAGAGGAGCTTCAAGAGGCATATCAAAGAAAAGATGGGATTTTAGACCAGTATGGTACAGATCTGACTATGCAGGCAGAAGAAGGAAAGCTTGATCCGGTCATTGGAAGAAAAGCAGAGATTCACCGTCTGATGCAGGTACTTGGCAGAAGAACGAAGAATAATCCGTGTCTGGTGGGAGAGCCGGGAGTCGGTAAGACAGCAGTGGTAGAAGGACTTGCCGCACAGATCGCAAGTGGCATTGTACCGGAAGGAATGCGTGACAAGCGGGTCTATACGTTAGATCTTGCAAGTATGATCGCAGGTACAAAATACCGTGGTGAATTTGAAGAACGTATGAAGAGACTTTTGCAGGAAGTAAAGTCGGCGGGAAATGTTATTTTATTCCTGGATGAAGTGCATACAATCATCGGCGCAGGCGGTGCGGAAGGCGCAATGGACGCATCTAATATTCTGAAACCGTCTCTTGCAAGAGGAGAACTTCAATTGATCGGAGCAACAACGATTGCGGAATATCGAAAATACATTGAGAAAGATGCGGCACTAGAACGAAGATTCCAGCCAATTACAGTGGAAGAACCAGATGAGAAGCAGTGTGAAAAAATATTAAAAGGACTGCGGGAACGTTATGAGACGCATCATCATGTACAGATTACAGATGAAGCTCTTCAGGCGGCAGTTACACTTTCTGCACGTTACATCAGTGACCGTTTTCTTCCGGATAAGGCAATTGATGTGATTGATGAAGCATGTGCGAAAGTGAGTCTTAGTGGATTCAAGACACCGGAGCATATCTATGAACTGGAAAAGGTTCTTGGTAATTACGAAGCAAAGATGGAAGAGGCAATTCTTGCAGGTGATCTTGTGGAGGCTTCCAGGATCCGGGCAGAGAAAGAAGATGCTCAGAAAAAGATTATGCAGACGAAGAAGCGTTTTCAGAAAAAGCAGGCGGGCAGAAAACCACTTGTAACAGAAGAGGAAGTGGCAGCGGTCGTATCTGACTGGACGAAGATTCCGGTGCAGAAGCTTCAGGAATCTGAAGGTGCGCGCTTGCAAAAGTTAGAGCAGACGCTTCACAAGAGAGTGGTTGGACAGGAAGAAGCTGTTACGGCTGTGGCGAAAGCTGTACGAAGGGGGCGTGTGGGGCTAAAAGATCCAAAGCGCCCGATTGGCTCATTTTTATTCCTTGGACCGACCGGAGTTGGTAAGACGGAATTGTCAAAGGCATTATCAGAAGCATTATTCCATGATGAGAATGCCATGATCCGTGTTGATATGTCCGAATATATGGAACAGCACAGTGTGGCAAAGATGATCGGTTCGCCTCCGGGATATGTTGGCCACGAGGAAGGTGGACAGTTAAGCGAACAGGTGCGAAGACATCCGTATTCAGTAATCCTTTTTGATGAGATTGAAAAAGCACATCCGGATGTATTTAACATTTTACTGCAGGTATTAGATGATGGACATATTACAGATTCTCAGGGTAGAAAAGTTGATTTTCGTAATACGGTCATTATTATGACGTCGAATGCAGGTGCACAGGCGATCATTGATCCCAAAAGGTTAGGATTTGGCAATAAGGAGAATCAAGAGGAAGATTATAAGCGTATGAAGATGAATGTTATGAATGAGATCAAGCTTGTCTTCCGTCCAGAATTCCTGAATCGAATTGACGAGATTCTTGTATTCCATCCGCTAGGTGAACCGGAACTTAAAAAGATTACGGGAATGATGTGCCAGGAGGTGGTCAAGCGTGCAAAAGAACAGCTGGATATTCATTTGACGGTGCGTGATTCTGTGAAAAAGCTGATTATGGAAAAAGGAACCGATAAGAAATATGGAGCAAGACCGTTACGACGTGCAGTACAAAGTGAACTGGAAGACAGTCTGGCCGAGGCAATTCTCGCAGGTGAGATTAAGCATGGTCAGGAAGTCGTTGCCGGCGTATCGAAAAAAGAAATAAAATTTGAGGTCAAGACTACCAAATAAAAATAAATTGATATATAATAATTAATACAAATGAACCTTAGGAGGAAAGAGCTAATGGCAGCAGTGAAAGAGCTATTAAGAGCTGAAGCAGACGGAGCACTTGGTTTTGGAGACTATACTCTGAGCAGCAAGACAAAACTGGACGGATTTGAATTCCAAGGAGATGTGTATAAGGTAAAGACATTCTCTGAGATTACAAAGCTGGAAAAGAATGGTATGTTCGTATACGAATCCGTTCCGGGAACAGCAGTAGAAGATTTTAAAGCTTCTGAGAGAGAGGTTTCTTTTAAAGTATCCGGTACTGAGGATGCGCAGATTACACTGGAGCTGGAAGCAGACAGCGAATATGTTGTGTATATGGACGATGTGAATGTCGGCGATATGACAACGAACTTAAGCGGAAAACTGAGCGTGAGCGCAGAACTTGATCCGAATAAAGAGATTGAGATCAAGATTATCAAGAAGTAAATACGCAGAACATCGGGGGAAGCTCGCAGAGGCGTAGCTTCCCCTTTCTGGTAAAATGGAAATAAAAAAGAAATGATAAATCAAGGTTTAAGAGTGGATTTATAAGTAGAAGTATAAAAAAGATGTAAGGGAATCGTACATGGCAAAAGGTAAAAAAAGTATATTTTTCTGTCAGAACTGTGGACATGAAGAAAGCAAATGGCTTGGACAGTGTCCGATGTGCAAGGAATGGAATACATTTGTAGAAGAGAAAGTTTCAGTAACAAGAGGAAGTACGGCTGCAGTGCAGCAGGTAAGGAATGCGAAAGATGCGAAGGTAGTGACACTTTCCAGTATTACGACTGATGACGATGAGCGGATGCAGACGGGGATTCTGGAACTTGACCGAGTGCTTGGTGGTGGAATCGTGCCTGGATCGCTTGTGCTGGTGGGAGGGGATCCGGGAATCGGTAAATCAACACTTCTCCTGCAGGTATGTCAGAAGTTATCAGGACAAAACCGTAAGATATTATATATTTCCGGGGAAGAATCGTTAAAGCAGATTAAACTGCGTGCGAATCGGATGGGAACATTTTCTGAGAGTTTGTTTCTGTTGTGCGAAACGAATCTTGGAATGATACGTCATGTGATAGAAGAACAGCATCCAGATATGGTCGTGATCGACTCAATCCAGACGATGTATAACGAAGAGGTCGCGTCGGCACCGGGAAGCGTGTCTCAGGTGCGTGAATCGACCAATGTATTTATGCAACTTGCAAAAGGACTTAATATTTCAATATTTATTGTAGGACATGTGACAAAAGAAGGCACAGTTGCAGGCCCACGCGTATTGGAACATATGGTGGATACAGTGTTATATTTTGAAGGAGACAGACATGCATCTTACCGGATTCTGCGTGGGGTGAAGAATCGTTTTGGATCTACGAATGAGATCGGTGTGTTTGAGATGCAAAAAGGTGGCTTGGTGGAGGTAGAGAATCCGTCCGAGTATATGTTATCAGGAAAACCGGAAAATGCATCAGGTTCTGTTGTGGCATGTGCAATGGAAGGAACAAGACCGATGCTCATGGAGATTCAGGCACTTGTATGTAAGACGAACTTTGGAATGCCGAGACGTACGGCAGCAGGGCTTGATTATAACCGAGTCAATCTTCTGATGGCAGTTTTGGAAAAACGTATGGGAATGCCGCTTTCCACGTATGATGCATATGTGAATATTGCAGGAGGAATCCGTCTGAATGAGCCGGCAGCAGACTTAGGAATTGTGATGGCGATTGCGTCAAGCTATAAAAATCGTCCGATTGATGAGGATACCATCGTGTTTGGCGAGGTAGGATTAAGTGGAGAGGTGCGGGCCGTGACCATGCCGGAACAGAGAGTATCAGAAGCAAAAAAACTGGGATTTAAAAGATGTATTGTCCCTGCCGTTTCCATGAAGACGATTGGAAAGATGGAAGGAATAGAGATACTAGGAGTAGAAAATGTAAACCAGGCTATGAATCTTGTGTAACGGCTGAAAGAGATATGAACAGGAGGGGAAAAGATGGCGTTAAAAGACTATAATAAAGCATTTCGTTATGGGAAAAAAGAATATGAGAGCCGACTTCTTGCAGGGCGGAAGCCGACTTTGGAATCTTTGGACGAAATATTACCGGATGAGGCATTATCAACAGAATCACTGGGACTTGTTCAGATTCCGATCGATCAGATAGTTGGAACAAGATATAGTGGTAGAAGCAGTGCATTTGCAAGCAATTTTATGCCAATATTGGAGAGTAATACGGAGTTTGCAATCAAATGGGCAAAACTCAGCACTTCTCATGAAAAGGAAGGAATTCATGAGCCAATCAAGGCGTGGGAGTATATGAATAAATTCTATGTAGAAGAGGGAAATAAGCGTGTCAGTGTCATGAAATTTTTTGGTGCAATTTCAATCCCGGGAACGGTAACGCGTATTCTTCCGAAGAAAACGAATGATAAAAACGTAAAAGTTTATTATGAATTTGTGAATTTTTACAGAGTGTCTAAAGTAAATTATATTACATTTTCAGAAGAAGGACAGTATGCACAGCTCATAAAAGAGATGGGAAAACATCCGGATGAGTACTGGACAGATGATGACAGACTGATTTTCAGTTCTGTGTATGCAAGATTTACAGCGGCATTTCATGCACATGGTGGACAAGAACTGGAAGTTTCATCAGCAGAGGCATTCCTTTCATTTTTACATCTATACAGTTATGAACGAGTGGAAGAAATGTCAGTAGAAGAAATTAACGAACTTGTGAAGAAAGCATGGGAAGAATTTGTTCTGCTTCAGTATAATGATGAGGAAAAAGTAGAATTGAAAATGACTCCGACAGAAGATAAGCCATCTCTGTTTGAAAAATGGCTTCCTCTCGGTGGCAATAAAGAACCATCTCATTTGAAAGTAGGATTTATCTATGCGAAGACACCACATTCTTCTGCGTGGACATATAGTCATGAACTGGGACGCAGGCATCTTGAGCAGACATTTCCAAATGAAGTCACGACTGTAAGTTATGAAAATATAACAGAAAAAAATATAGCATCAGCCCTGGAGGAAGCTATTCATGCGGGTTGCAATATTATATTTACGACAACTCCGATATTTGCGCAGGAAAGTTTAAGAGCGGCAATTACGCATCCGGAAGTAAGAATCTTAAACTGTTCTTTGAATACGACGCACCGCTACATCCGGACTTATTATACTCGTATGCATGAGGCGAAGTTCCTGATGGGGACAATTGCAGGGGAAATGGCTGAAAACGATAAGATTGTCTATATTGCGGATTATCCGATTTTGGGAACAATTGCACAGATTAATGCATTTGCGCTTGGGGCGCAGATGACAAATCCAAGAGCGAAGGTGTATTTAGAGTGGTCTACGCTGAAAGAGCAGGATATTGAGAAAAGAATTGACGAGATAGACCCGAATTGTATTTCGGGAAAAGATATTATCGTACCAGATGATAATAATCATTTTTATGGAGTATATCATCGCGAAAGTGGTGGAGGTGAGCAGAAGAATCTTGCAATGCCACTGTGCCACTGGGGAAAATTCTATGAAGAACTGATCCGTACAATTATGGCAGGAAACTGGGAACAAGATAACGATGTGGAAAAAGCAATTAATTACTGGTGGGGAATGCCGACAGGGGTAGTAGATGTTATTTGTTCAAAAAAACTTCCGGCGGGTACAGTCCGGCTGGTCAATGTATTAAAGCATAATTATAAAACGGGACAATTTCATACATTTACAGATCAGATGTATGCACAGGGACATATACTTAAGGAAAAGAAAGGTGAAAAGCTGTCTCCGGAAGAAGTGATCGAGATGGACTGGCTGGCAGAGAATATTATAGGAAGAATACCAAAGATTGAAGAATTACAGGAGCAGGCCAAACCGGTTCTTACGCAGCAGGGGATTGAGACGAGAAAGGGATAAAGAACAATGCGAATAATGGTAATTGCAGACGAAGAGTCGAAATACCTTTGGGATTTCTTTGACAAAAGCAAACTGGAAGGTGTGGACTTAATTATATCCTGTGGTGATTTGAATCCAAATTATCTGTCTTTTCTTACAACATTTGCAGCTGCTCCGGTACTGTATGTGCATGGAAACCATGATGAAAAATATGATCGTATCCCACCAGAAGGTTGTATTTGCATTGATGATAAAATTTATGAATTTGAAGGCTTGCGAATTTTAGGACTTGGTGGTTCCATGCGTTATAGTGGTGGGAAATATCAGTTTACAGAACGCGGAATGAGGAAAAGAGTGAAGAAACTATGGTTTCAATTGCTAAAACACCGTGGTTTTGACATTCTGGTCACACATGCTCCGGCATATCAGATCAATGACGGAAGAGATCTGCCACATCAGGGATTTCAAGTATTTATAGAGCTGATAGAGAAGTACAGTCCGAAGTTCTTCGTACATGGACATGTGCATATGACTTACGGAAGGCAGCATAAAAGATGTGATAAATATAAGAGCACACATATTATCAATGCATATGAAAGATATGTATTTGATTATGAAGATGATGAGATGAGCCCATTGAAGTTTGGAAAAATCGTAGGACAACAATAAGTTTAAGGCTGGCACGTAGTATTTTAGCAAAATACTACGTGTCAAACTGCGTTTAATGGAAACTCTTTTCGCAAAATAAGATACTTTAATTGCAATTTTGGGTATTAATTTGGGGGGAATGTAATTCAAACTGCAAATATGAACAAGTAAAGCGAAATGTGATAACTAAAATTGTGTAAATTGTGCAAATAAAATAAATAATAAAA
>OLQJ01000933.1_pt1 | contig 11825 bp, 10 predicted proteins | sample 1673231 | NCBI WGS metagenome assembly OLQJ01 (sample SAMEA3136769, study PRJEB25190) | human gut metagenome | biome: human gut; feature: human-associated habitat; material: faeces | place: Austria | collected 2013
TACCAAGTCTTTCTCATGGACCGGGGTAAGCCACGATGATGAACTAAATAGAAAAAATCTATTGACATCATGAAGCAAAATGCTATAATTAAAACAAACATATGAATAACTGTTCATATATTCAAATAATCAAACAACGAAAAAGAAAGGAAGTATTATCATGAAAAAAACTTACAAAATCGACGTAGATTGCGCAAACTGTGCAAACAAAATGGAGCAGGCAGCTAAGAACACAGACGGAGTAAAGGATGCAACTGTAAACTTTATGATGTTAAAGATGATCGTAGAATTTGAAGAGGGTGCAGATCCTAAGAAAGTAATGAAGGATGTGCAGAAGAACTGTAAAGTTGTAGAAGATGACTGTGAGATCTTCCTGTAAGAGAAAATACTCATAAAAACAGGATATACGCAGTATTTTGTGAAGGAAAATGATTGTGGAGCGGCTTCATCAGGCAGAATGAAGAAGCGTTGAGAAGAGTGCAAGGAGAAAGGCTGGGGAAAGATATGACGAAAAGACAGAAAAAATCTCTGACCAGAATTATTATCGCAGCGGTACTTATGATCATATTGAAGTTCCTGCCTGTAGAAGGGTGGCTGAAGTTCGTACTTTATATGGTTCCGTACCTGGTTGTCGGATATGATATTTTAAGGAAGGCGTTCAAAGGGATTCTGAATAAGCAGGTATTTGATGAGAACTTTCTGATGGCAGTTGCTACGATAGGAGCAATTGCGCTTGGTAACTATAAGGAAGGCGTATCGGTTATGCTGTTCTATCAGATCGGAGAATTATTCCAGAGTTATGCGGTCGGAAAGAGCCGCAGGAATATCAGTGATCTGATGGATATCCGTCCGGATTATGCCAATATTGAAAAAGACGGGGACCTTGAACAGGTAGATCCGGATGAAGTGGAAGTCGGAACGGTTATCGTCGTTCAGCCGGGAGAAAAAGTCCCGATCGATGGTGTGATCGAAGAAGGAAGCAGTACATTGAATACCAGTGCACTGACCGGAGAAAGTGTTCCGAGAGAAGCGGCAGCCGGTGATGAAGTCATCAGTGGATGCATTAACCTGACTGGTCTTCTGAAGATCCGTACAACAAAAGAATTCGGAGAATCTACCGTATCCAAGATTCTGGATCTGGTAGAGAATTCAAGTTCCAAGAAATCAAGATCTGAGAACTTTATTTCCAAATTCGCCAGATATTATACACCGGCAGTCTGCTATGGTGCGCTTGCACTTGCAATCTTACCGCCACTGGTCAGAATGTTTGCGTTTGCGCTTGCGCCGGAATGGGGCGACTGGATCTACAGAGCACTGACATTCCTGGTTATCAGCTGCCCGTGTGCACTGGTGATCAGTATCCCGCTCAGCTTCTTTGCAGGAATCGGCGGAGCAAGTCATGAAGGTGTTCTGGTAAAAGGATCGAACTATCTGGAGACGATGGCACAGACAAAATATGTGGTATTCGATAAGACAGGAACCATGACGCAAGGCGTATTCGAGGTGAGTGGAGTTCACCACAATACGATGCCGGAAGAACAGTTATTAGAGTATGCGGCACTTGCGGAGTGTTCTTCTTCTCATCCGATCAGTAAGAGTCTTCAGAAAGCATATGGCAAACAGATCAACCGTGACCGTGTGACAGAGATTGAAGAACTGAGCGGTAAAGGTGTGACTGCAAAGGTTGACGGTATTCCGGTAGCGGCAGGTAATGCCAAACTTATGAAATATCTGAATGTGGAATACAGTGAATGTGAAGAAGTCGGTACGATCGTCCATGTTGCAGTAGACGGAAAATATGCAGGACACATTCTGATCTCAGACAAATTAAAACTGCATGCAAAAGAAGCAATCAGAGATCTGAAAAAAGCGGGCATCACCAAGACAGTTATGCTGACTGGTGATATGAAGCGTGTGGCAGATAAGGTTGCAGAAGAACTGGGAATCGGAGAAGTGTACAGTGAGCTTCTTCCTGCAGATAAGGTTGCGAAGGTAGAACAGCTTCTGAGTCAGAAATCAGAGAAAGAAAAGCTTGCGTTCGTCGGAGACGGAATCAATGATGCGCCGGTACTGTCGAGAGCAGATATCGGAATTGCCATGGGTGCACTCGGATCAGATGCAGCAATCGAGGCAGCAGACGTTGTCCTGATGGACGATGATCCGAAGAAGATCGTAAAAGCAATCAAGATTTCCAGAAAATGTATGCGCATCGTATATGAGAATATTTACTTTGCCCTTGGAATCAAGGCAATCTGCCTGGTCCTGGGAGCACTCGGAATTGCGAATATGTGGATGGCAATCTTCGCTGATGTCGGAGTTATGGTCATTGCTGTATTGAATGCAATCCGCGCATTATTTGTGAAAAACTTATAGAAAAGGCTGGTGGGCAGATGGCAAAATTAGAAGAAGGAATGGAAGTATGCGAATCATGTGAGGTACATGAGAATCTTCTGAAGATCGTAAATGAAAAGATGCCGGAAGAAACGGAATTGTATGATCTTGCAGAATTGTTCAAGGTATTCGGTGATTCGACCAGAATGCGTATCCTGTTCGTGTTGTTCGAAGCAGAGGTGTGTGTCTGCGATCTGGCAGAGGCACTGAATATGACACAGTCTGCAATCTCACATCAGCTCAGGATCCTGAAACAGAACAAACTGGTTAAGAGCAGAAGAGAAGGAAAATCCGTGTTCTATTCACTGGCAGACGATCATGTGCGTACGATCGTAGACCAGGGAAGAGAGCATATTGAAGAAGATCTGTAGCGTAAGAAGCTTATGTGAAAGAATACAAAGAATTAAAATTAAAAAAGAAAATATATAGTATAATGAATTGTTATGAGAAAGCGGGAAACCTGTATCAGATGATAGAAAGTCTGATACAGGTTTTTGTGTATCACCATGTGTTCGAAAGGAGCTGCCGGTGGCAGGTTCTGTAGATACCGAAATATGCATCCGAAATTGTAGATGTATTAGACTAAAGTATGAAAACCAGTCTATTTACTGGCAAATTATCAGAAATTAACAAACAATAAAACAAAATGCGTTTAATATTACACTTTCTTATATTTGTATAAAAAAACTTAATATTTTATATTGACAATTTAATAACCATCTTTTACACTATGGTTACAAGGTATTCATTTCTAATTAATTTCGATATTCGAATGGAGGTTTGAGTTATGGAACAGAAACAAGAAAAATTTAGTACCATAGGTTACATAGCCGCCGCGTTAGGTATGTGTATTGGTACTGGTAATGTATGGCGATTCCCACGAGTGTGTGCGGCAAACGGTGGTGGAGCATTTATCATAGCATGGACGATTGCAATGCTGGTATTTGCAGTACCGCTCCTTTCCACAGAGATGGCATTCGGTAAAAAGACGAGACTTGGATGTATCGGTACTTTTCGTGATGCAGGTGGAAAGAAATATACATGGATGGGATTCTTTGTAGCAGCAGTATGTTTCTTCCTGATGAGTTATTATTGTGTACTTCAGGGATATTGTTTGAAATACGCAGTTAATTCTGTTACTTCAGCATTTAAACCGAATCTGTCAATAGAGACGACATCGGCAATGTGGACAGCATTTACAGATTCACGGGCACAGGTTATTTTATTCCATGCGATCGGATTTGCACTTGCATGTTTCATCGTTTATCAGGGAATTGCAGGTGGAATTGAAAAATTCTGTAAAGTAGCGATACCGGCACTGTTCATCATCCTTGTAGGATTAGCAATTTACGCAGTTACATTAAATGGAGCAAATCAGGGACTTCAGTATCTCTTTACTGTTAAGAAAGAGTATATTTTAAGCCCGAATACATGGATTCAGGCATTCATCCAGGCAGCATGGAGCACCGGAGCCGGATGGGGATTCATTATTACATATGCGAACTACGTAGGAGAAGAGGAAGATGTTCCGACAAGCTGTCTGATCATGGGACTTGGTGATAACCTTGGAGCAATCCTCTCGGCACTGGTAGTTATCCCGGCAATCTGTGCACTTTCAGCTACACCGGAGGCAGCGAATGAAGCACTCAGTCAGGGCAACTTCGGACTTACATTTATTTACATTTATCAGTTATTTGCAACAATCCCGGGTGGAAGATTCATTTCCTTTATCTTCTTTGGATTACTTGCAATTGCAGCAATCACATCACTGTTCTCTATGATCGAAGTTGGAGTAAAATGTGTTGTTGACCTTGGATTGCCGCGGAAGAAAGCAGTTGTCAGTGTCTGCTTCGCAGGATTCTTAGTAGGATGCTTCTCATGCTGGTCACTGGTTAACATTGATAATCAGGACTGGGTATGGGGAATCGGACTTCTGATAAGTGGTGCCTTTATCGCAATCCTGGCATGGAAATATGGTGTGGAAAAATTACGTACACAGGAAGTAAATGCAAAAGGTGCAGATGTACATCTTCCAAAAGCATATTATACCGGATGTATGTATCTGATTCCGGTTTTGGTAGTGATCATGGTGGTTTACTGGTTATTACAGACAAAGGAATGGTTCCCGGATACCTGGCTGAATCCGTTTATTATTCAGGATAACACAGGAACTGTATTACTTCAGTTCGGAGTAGTGATCCTTGTAGGTCTTGCACTTTCCAAGTTCTTTAATACAAAGACTGCAAGGGGAGCTATGAAAGATAACAAAGCTGCAAAATAATAGAAAGAAGGTATGAACTATGACGATAGATGCAATTATTATGATGGTGATTACACTGGTTGGATATATTGGCGGATTTAGTTATTTCATGATACGTGTATTTAAAAAAGAAAGAAGTAAATCCAAAGAGTAGGTATCGAACGGAGAATGAATAAGGGATAGTATGGTAAATTAGACGACGTTCTGATTGAAATGAATACATATCGAAAAGGAGCGGAGTCGGGATTTTGTCAGGAGTGACAGGATTCCGGCTCCGCTCCTTTTTATGCATGTGTATTAGATGTTAAGTGCAGCATGGTATCCATCTTTATTAAAGCCGGGAAATATTGTTCATATCCCCGGCTGATTCATTTTTTAATACCATCTCGTCATAGGAAGATCATTATTAATTCCCTTTGTCATTAAAATCTGATGGATATCAATAATTCCGTTATGGAAGGTGGCGGCACATGCAGAGAGGTACATATCCCACATCCTTAAGAAACGTTCATCAAACATTGTATGTGCTTCTTCAATATGATCTTTGAAGTTTTTCTCCCAGCAGAGAAGCGTACGGTTATAGTGAAGACGTAAGTCCTCGATATCCTGGGTATGGAAGTTATCTTCTGCCATGCAGTTCATGACTTCACGAAGACTGGGAACAGATCCGCCCGGGAAGATGTATTTCTTGATCCATGGATCACCAGGATGCTCTTTTAATGCACTGATGAAGTGGAGCAGGAACAGACCGCCGTCTTTCATGACCTTGCTGACACAGTCTAAGTATAACTGATAATTCTCACGGCCGACATGTTCGAGCATACCGACGCTGACAACGCGGTCATACATCTTGCCGTCAGAAGGAAGATCACGGTAGTCCATTAGCTTGACTTCCAGATAGTCGGACAATCCTTCCTCTTTGATACGTTTCTGGCATTCTTTGTATTGTTCTTCACTTAAGGTGATGCCGGTACCTTTAATTTTATATTTCTTAGCAGCTTCAATCAGAAGGAATCCCCAGCCGCATCCGATATCAAGAAGAGTCATACCTTCTTTCAGATATAACTTTTCAAGAATGTAATCAACTTTATTCTTCTGCGCCTGATACAGGGTATCATCTTCATGTTTGAAATATCCGCAGGAATAACTCATTGTTTCATCGAGCCAGAGTTTGTAGAAGTCATTTCCGATATCGTAATGACTGCTGACTTCTTTTTTCTGGTTTTTCTTTGATGAAGATGGGAACATGATAGATTTCAAATGATGTTCATCAGTTGAAAATTTACCCATCTGACCAAGAAAGTTATCAAGTGCCTGATAAAGGTTTCCCTCAATATCAAGATCACCATCCATGTAAGCTTCTCCAAGTGCAAGAGAAGTACTGGTGACCAGATCCTTTAATGGGATGACCTTTTTGAAATTTACGGTAAATGTAGGTGCGCCTTCGCCGATCAGATGTTCGTGTCCATTAATTTTGACCAGGAAAGGGTGTTCATCGAATTTTTTTAAGAATGTTATCATAGCCTGTTCTTCCAGCATAATATAACCTCCAGTTCTGCTGTCATTATTTCCTTCAGCAAGAATTATATTCCTTATAAATTTTGAAAGTCAAATAAAATAGACATTTTTTTAAAATTGTATTGGAACTACCAATAAATGAAAACATATATCAAGAACGCATATATTCCTTGACTTATGTGATAATAAGAGATAATATACATATACCCCGTAAGGGTATGAATATGAAAGGAGTATGCTTATGGAAGACAAATCAGAAAAAGAATGCTGTTGTCACTCGTCCAAGCATCGTTCGGATAAAGAATACAAGGATCTGATGAATCGTCTGAGCCGGATTGAGGGTCAGGTACGCGGCATCAAAGGAATGCTGGAAAAGGACGCTTATTGTCCGGAGATTCTGGTACAGGTATCAGCGGTGAATGCGGCACTGAACAGCTTTAATAAAGTATTGCTGGCGAATCACATCCGTACCTGTGTGGCAGATGACATCCGGGACGGAAAAGATGAGACGGTTGATGAACTGGTAAAGGTGTTACAGAAGCTGATGCGGTAAGTAAAGTTTATAGATGTATAGTCTGCTCGGAAAGCATTTTCTGAGTTTACTATAAAGGAATAAGAAAAATAATAATGACAGGAGGGAACAAGACAACAATGGAACAATATATAGTAACCGGGATGAGCTGTGCAGCCTGTAGCAGCAGAGTCGAAAAAGCAGTTTCGAAAGTGCCGGGTGTAACATCCTGCTCGGTAAGTCTGCTTACCAACTCTATGGGAGTAGAGGGAACTGCAAGTGAACAGGAGATCATTAAGGCAGTCACAGATGCCGGATACGGAGCATCGAAAAAAGGAGAAGGAACGGCAAAGACACAGTCATCATCAGTATCTGCCGGAGAAGATATGTTAAAAGACAGAACGACACCGGCATTAAAGAAGCGTCTGATTGCATCACTTGGATTCCTGATCGTCCTGATGTATTTCTCTATGGGTCATATGATGTGGGGATGGCCGGTTCCGGGATTTATGAAAGACAATCATGTGATGATGGGACTGTTACAGATGCTTCTGACGATTGCAGTCATGGTGATCAACCAGAAGTTCTTCATCAGTGGATTCAAAGGACTGATCCACAGAGCACCGAATATGGATACGCTGGTGGCACTTGGATCCGGAGCGTCTTTTGTATACAGTACGTATGCACTGTTTGCAATGACAGATGCGCAGATGCATGGGGATATGGATGCAGTAATGTCTTATATGCATGATTTTTATTTTGAATCAGCAGCTATGATCCTTGCACTGATCACCGTCGGAAAGATGCTGGAGGCAAGATCCAAAGGAAAGACGACCGATGCATTAAAAGGACTGATGAAGCTTGCGCCAAAGACAGCGGTTGTGATCCGTGGAGAAAAAGAAGTTCAGGTATCGATCGAACAGGTACAAAAGGGAGATTGCTTTGTTGTAAAACCGGGAGAGAATATTCCGGTTGACGGAGAAGTCATAGAAGGAAACAGTGCAGTCAATGAATCTGCTCTTACAGGTGAAAGTATTCCGGTAGATAAGGCTGTCGGTGATAAGGTATCAGCCGCAACCGTAAATCAGTCCGGATATCTGAAGTGCCGTGCGACCAGAGTCGGCGAGGATACGACACTTTCGCAGATTATTCAGATGGTAAGTGATGCGGCTGCAACGAAAGCACCGATCGCAAAGATTGCGGACCGTGTATCCGGTGTATTTGTGCCAATGGTTATCACAATTGCAGTGCTCACAATTATTGTATGGCTGATCGCAGGACAGAGTATTGGGTTTGCATTATCCAGAGGAATTGCGGTGCTGGTGATCAGCTGTCCATGTGCGCTTGGACTTGCAACACCGGTAGCAATTATGGTCGGAAATGGAATGGGTGCCAGAAATGGTATTATGTTCAAGACAGCAGTTTCACTGGAAGAGACTGGAAAGATGCAAATTGTTGCGCTGGATAAGACCGGTACGATCACAAGTGGAGAACCGAAAGTGACAGATATCATTCCGGCAGCGGGAGTGACAGAAGATACCTTATTAAAATGTGCGTATGCACTGGAGAATAAGAGTGAACATCCACTGGCAAGAGCAATCCTTGAAAATGCAAAAGAGGAAAATGCCGGCATCGAAGAAGTTACTGGATTCCAGGCTCTTCCGGGTAACGGCTTGACAGCCATACTGGATGGTCATACATTATATGGAGGGAATCATACATTTATCAGCAGTAAGGTATCCGTTGATGGAGATATCCAGAAGAAGGCAGAGAAACTTGCCGAAGCAGGTAAGACACCATTATTCTTTGGAAATGAAGACCGTTTATTAGGTGTAATTGCAGTGGCGGATGTCATCAAAGAAGACAGCCCGCAGGCGATCAAAGAATTACAGAACATGGGAATCCATGTAGTCATGCTGACCGGAGATAACGAACGTACTGCAAAAGCTATCGGGCAGCAGGCCGGAGTTGATGAAGTGATTGCAGGTGTACTTCCGGAAGGAAAAGAGCAGGTGATCCGTAAGCTGAAAGAAAAAGGAAAAGTTGCGATGGTCGGAGACGGTATCAACGATGCACCGGCACTTACAAGAGCTGATATGGGTATCGCAATCGGGGCCGGAACGGATGTTGCAATCGATGCGGCAGATGTTGTGTTGATGAAGAGCCGGTTAAGTGATGTGCCGGCAGCAATCCGCATGAGCCGTGCGACACTCCGTAATATTCATGAGAATCTGTTCTGGGCATTCTTCTATAACATTATCGGAATCCCGCTTGCGGCCGGCGTGTGGTATCCGCTGTTCGGATGGAAATTAAATCCGATGTTCGGTGCGGCAGCCATGAGTTTATCAAGCTTCTGCGTAGTATCGAACGCATTGAGATTGAATCTTTTTAAGATGTATGATGCATCAAAAGATAAAAAATTAAAAGCCAAAAAAGAAAAAAAGAGATCCAAGAAGGAGGACAAGACAATGAAAAAAATAATGCATATTGAGGGAATGATGTGTGGACACTGTGAGGCAGCTGTAAAGAAAGCACTGGAAGCACTTCCACAGGTAGATGAAGCGGTTGTAAGCCATGAGGCAGGAACAGCAGAGCTGACATTAAATGCAGAGATCGCAGATGATGTGCTGAAGAAGACAGTAGAAGACAAAGATTATACGGTGACATCTATGGAATAATCTATGATTTCTTATATACAGGGTATACTTTTTAGTTGAAGCATCCAAAGAACACTGCTATACTTAATTATAAGTATCATAACGAGGAAGGAACGAAAGTTAATGAGAAAGAGTGGAATGTTAATGCCGGTCTCTGCACTTCCGGGGGCATATGGAATCGGATGTTTTTCAAAAGAAGCGTATGAATTTGTAGATATATTAAAAGAAGCAGGACAGAAATTGTGGCAGATCCTGCCGCTTGGACAGACGGGATACGGTGATTCACCGTATCAGTCTTTTTCAACATTTGCGGGAAACCCGTATTTTATCGATCTGGAGACGCTGATCGAGGATGAACTTCTGACGAAAGAAGAGTGTGACCAGGCAGATTTCGGAGAGAATGAAGAAGAAATCGATTATGAAAAAATATATAATGCAAGATTTAAAGTATTAAAGCTTGCATATGCAAGAGCCAAAAAGAACGGATTGATGGAAAGTAAGGCGTACCGTACTTATCTGGAAGAAGAAAAAGCATGGCTTGCGGATTATGCATTGTATATGGCAGTGAAAGATTCATTTGACGGAAAAAGCTGGGATCAGTGGGAGGAAGACATCAGGCTGCGTAAGCCGGAAGCAATTGCGGCATATCAGGAACAATTAAGTGCAGAGATTGATTTTTATGAATTTCTGCAGTATCTGTTCGCCGGACAGTGGGCCGGACTGAAAACATATGCCAATGAACAGGGCATTGAGATTATCGGGGATATTCCGATCTATGTAGCATTTGACAGTGCAGATACCTGGGCGAATCCGAAGCTGTTCCAGTTAGATGAAGAGAATCTGCCGGTTGCGGTAGCGGGATGTCCGCCGGATGCATTTTCGGCAACCGGGCAGCTGTGGGGAAATCCATTGTATGCATGGGATTACCATAAGAAGACAGGCTATGACTGGTGGATGAAGCGGGTGGCCTGCTGCTTTAAATTGTATGACATCATCCGTATCGACCATTTCCGTGGGTTTGATGAATATTATGCAATCCCGTATGGAGATGAGACGGCAGAGAATGGTGAATGGATGCCGGGACCGGGCATGGATCTGTTCCTTAAGATGAAGGAAACATTAGGTGACCTTCCGATCATTGCGGAAGATCTGGGATTCCTGACGGATACGGTGAGACAATTGTTAAAAGACAGTGGTTATCCGGGAATGAAAGTACTGGAATTCGCATTTGTGGCAGGAGAGGACAGTGATTATCTTCCACATAATTATGATAAAAACTGTGTAGTCTATACAGGAACCCACGATAACGATACCCTTCAGGGATGGTATCAGACACTTTCCGAAGAAGATAAAGAGATGACAAAGGAATATCTGAATAATCCATACACTCCGGATGAAGAAGTGCACTGGGATTTCATAAGTCTGGCGATGAGAAGTGTGGCAGATACGTGTATCATTCCGGTGCAGGATTATCTGGGACTTGGCAATAAGGCAAGAATTAATATGCCGTCTACACTCGGCGGTAACTGGATGTGGAGAATGAAAAAAGGCGCATTTACAGATGAACTGATCAAGAAGATCAGAAAAACGACAGAAGTCTGCGCAAGATAAACATAACCGGAAACAAAAAGAAAACACAATATTCAAACGAAGGATTCACTGAGAAGGGAATGGAAACGTTTTGGATATTGTGTTTTTCTTTTTGTTTTGTATATGCCAAAACCTCTGATTTTTCATAAAAGTATAATTTTTGACATAAAATGTATGATTTTTTGTATAACAGATATGATTTTTGGTAAAGAAAAAGTATAAAAAATTATAGAATGAGACTGTAATATGTTAAGATGGTATTAATAAAAGGTATGAGGTGTACTATGGGGTTGTTAAAACTGGTGATCGTAGATGATGAGCCGATCCTGCTGGAGGGTCTGGTAAAGACGTATGACTGGAACGGTATGGGATATGAGGTGGTTGGTTTTGCGCAGAGCGGAGAGCAGGCGTTAAAGGTAATACGCGAAAAAAAACCACACGTAGTGCTGACAGACATCAGGATGAAACAGATTTCCGGACTTATGGTAATGGAAGAAATCAAGAAAGAGAACCCGGAATGTCAGTTCGTGGTATTAAGTGCATACAGGGATTTTGAATATGCGAAGAAGGCATGTGATCTGGGGGCATTCGCATATCTTCTGAAGCCGATTGAAGATGAAAAATTACAGGCGACGATGACAGATGTCGGTAAAATCTGTGAAGATCAGATCAGAAATGAGGAAAAGTATGACCGCTGGGAGAGACTTCTGAAAAAGGACGGAGATGGATTTTTGCAGGTTGTCGTGCAAAAATATGTCCAGAACCGGCTGCCGGAAGAAAAAGTAGATGAAGTCTTCCATACGCTGCAGGATGTCATGAAGGAAGGAGACCGGTTTATTACAGGTAAGCGCTTAGTTTTTGGGTAACTAGATATTCGCCCTTTTCTAACTCATAATAA
>OLQJ01000934.1_pt1 | contig 11825 bp, 9 predicted proteins | sample 1673231 | NCBI WGS metagenome assembly OLQJ01 (sample SAMEA3136769, study PRJEB25190) | human gut metagenome | biome: human gut; feature: human-associated habitat; material: faeces | place: Austria | collected 2013
TCGGTGTGCGAATTACCACATATTTCAGTAATCGTTCATATGCGTTCATAAAATATAACTCCTTTAAATTAATAGAATATTAAAGATTTTTCACTGTGATACTCACAAAATGTTCTGTGCATCACAATCGTATATCCTGACATTATTCTTTGCAGACATCGACCCATTTTTTTTGCTTTTGCTAATGACATAATAAAAGCCTCTTTCCAAAACTGATATCATAGATATCAGAAAAATGATATTTTGAAAAACTCTCTGACCTTAATGTTTCTATTGTATCATAAAAATGGTTAGAGAAAAGCAGGAAAAAATTAATTTTTTGTTCGAGATGTATTTACGAATTCGTTGCTTTTCGTCTAAGGGGCGGGATATAATAAAATGAAAGTGTTCCATGGTACCTTGTATTATTCCAATAGGTATTTAAGGAAATATTCTTGAAAATATGATCAGGAGGCATAGAGAATGAAATTAACAAAGTTATTGGAGCGTCTGGATTACAAGGTGGTCGCAGGCAGTGATAATATAGAGATTACAGAACTTGTCAATGATTCCAGAAAGGTCGTACCGGGCAGTGCGTTTGTGTGTATCAGCGGTGCTGTCTCGGATGGTCATCAGTATGTAAAAGATGTAGCAGAAAGAGGTGCTGCAGCGGTTATTGTGGAAAAAGATGTGGAAGTGCCAGAGGGATTGACAGTTATCAAAGTAGAAAATACAAGATACGCACTGGCACTTATGTCAGCAGCCTACTTTGGATATCCGGCTGAAAAGCTTAAGACCATTGGAATTACCGGTACCAAGGGTAAGACGACAACAACTTATATGGTAAAAGCTATTCTGGAGGAAGTAGGACACAAAGTCGGATTGATTGGTACGATTGAGGCAATCATCGGAGATAAGACCATTCCATCTAATAATACAACACCGGAGTCTTACACGATTCAGAAGTATTTTGCACAGATGGTGGAAGCTGGATGTGACTGTGTGGTTATGGAGGTTTCTTCACAGGGACTGATGCTTCACAGAACCGCAGGGATTATGTTTGATATCGGAATCTTCACAAATCTTGGAGAAGACCATATTGGACCGAATGAGCATAAAGATTTTGAGGACTATAAGCGCTGTAAAGGACTTCTGTTCAAACAGTGCAAAGTTGGAATTGGAAATGTAGATGACAAGTGGTTCGAAGATGTATTTAAAGGTGCAACCTGCGAAATTGAGACATTTGGATTTGGGGAGAAGGCAGATCTTCGTGCAATCGATGTGAAGCACATCTCAAGACCGGGATATCTTGGAGTTCAGTACCATGTGACAGGACTGATGGACTTTGATGTGGAAATCGACATTCCTGGAGAATTCAGTGTGTACAATTCACTGACAGCTATTGCAGTATGCAGACATTTTAATGTACCGATCGAGAAAATCAAAGATGCACTGAAAGTCGCAAAGGTCAAAGGCCGTATTGAGATGGTCAAGGTATCCGATGATTTTACACTTATGATTGACTATGCGCATAATGCTATGGCACTGGAGAGCTTGTTACACACACTTCGTGATTACAATCCGGGACGTATCGTGACGGTATTTGGCTGTGGTGGAAACCGTTCTAAGACAAGACGTTATGAGATGGGAGAGGTATCCGGAAAACTGTCTGATTTTACAATCATTACTTCAGATAACCCGAGATTCGAAGAGCCACAGGCAATTATTGATGATATCATCGTGGGTATGAAAAAGACAGATGGAAAATATATCGACATCTGTGACCGTAAAGAGGCAATCCGTTATGCCATCGAGCATGGACGTCCGGGTGATGTCATTGTGCTGGCTGGAAAGGGACATGAGACATATCAGGAAATCAAAGGCGTGAAATATGACATGGATGAGAGAGTCCTGATTAAAGAAGTATTGGAAGAACTTAAAGGAGAGTAATGTTCGCTGATATTATTATTGATATTACGCATGAAAAATTAGATAAAGTGTTTCAGTATCGCATCCCCCCAGAACTTGAGGGGGTGCTTCAAGTTGGAATGGAAGTTATAGTTCCATTTGGCAAAGGGAATAAAGAAACTCATGGATATGTGATAGGATTTTCTGAAAAAACAGATTACGACCTCGCAAAAATTAAAGAAGTTCTTTGTATTGAAGAAAACCATCAGGAAATCGAGTCAAAACTTATTGCTCTAGCTGCATGGATCCGAGAATACTATGGTGGAACTATGATCCAGGCATTGAAGACGGTACTTCCTATTAAGAAAAAAGAGCGGATCCAGCACAAACGCAAGGTGAAGCTTCTTTTAAATGAAGAGGAAGGAAAGAAGCAGTTAGATATTTATCTGCATAAGAACCAAAAGGCAAGAGCAAGGCTTTTGGCAGGGCTGTTAGATCAGCCGCAGCAGGACTATGAGCTCATTACAAAGAAGTTAAATGTCACACTTTCGGTCATTCGTTCTCTGGAAGAGCAGGGAGTATTGGAGATTCAGGAAGAAGAGAATTTCCGTAATCCGATACACTACCAGAAAAAAGATTTCGGTCCACTTACACATACACCAGAACAACAGCAGGCAATCGACACATTCTGGAAAGATTACAGTCAGAGACATTACGGAACATATCTGCTTTATGGCGTAACCGGAAGTGGGAAGACGGAAGTTTATATTGAGATGATCAGTCGGGTGGTCAGTCAGGGAAAACAGGCAATTATGCTGATTCCGGAGATTGCGCTGACTTATCAGACGGTGATGCGCTTCTATGCCAGATTTGGGAACCGGGTGTCGATTTTGAATTCCAGACTTTCCCAGGGAGAGCGTTCTGATCAGATGGAGCGTGTCAGACGTGGAGAAGTGGATGTGATGATTGGACCTAGATCTGCACTTTTTACACCATTTTCCAATCTGGGACTGATTGTGATTGATGAAGAGCATGAACCTACTTATAAAAGTGAGCAGGTGCCAAGATATCATGCAAGGGAGACTGCAATACACCGTGCACAGATGGAACAGGCAAGTGTCGTACTTGGTTCAGCAACACCTTCTGTGGAAGCATTTTCCTGGTGCCAGGGGGGGAGCTGCACGATGCTGGAATTAAAGAACCGTGCTACCAGGCAAGTGATGCCAAAGGTATACACGGTCGATATGCGGGAAGAATTAAAGAATGGAAACCGCAGTATTTTAAGTGACAGACTGACAGAACTTATGGAAAAGTGTTTAAGTGAGCACCACCAGATGATGCTTTTCCTCAATCGGCGTGGATATGCGGGGTTCGTCTCTTGCAGGTCCTGTGGATATGTAGTAAAATGTCCTCATTGTGATGTTTCGCTCTCAGAGCACAGAGGAGGCAGGCTCATCTGTCATTACTGTGGGCATGAGGAGAGGATGATCAAAACTTGTCCGTCCTGTGGTTCACCTTATATTGGTGGATTCCGCATGGGAACGCAGCAGGTAGAGGATCTGGTAAAGAAGCGCTTTCCACAGGCAAGAGTCCTGCGTATGGATCTGGATACGACAAAGAATAAAGACGGGCATGAGAAGATTCTGTCAGCGTTTGCAAACGAAGAAGCAGATATTCTGATCGGGACGCAGATGATTGTGAAAGGTCATGATTTTCCTGGGGTAACACTGGTTGGAATTCTGGCGGCAGATATGTCACTGTATGGGGACGATTACCGTTCCGGAGAACGTACATTTCAACTTCTTGTGCAGGCTGCAGGCCGTGCCGGGAGAGGGAATCTTCCGGGAGAGGTTGTGATTCAGACATACAGTCCAGAGCATTATAGTATTGTAAATGCCGCAAAGCAGGATTATGAAAGTTTTTATGAAGAAGAAATCAGTTACCGGAGACTTATGGGATATCCACCGGCCGCCGGGCTGATGGCAATTTATGCCTCAGGGGCAGACGAGGCACTTCTTACGAAAGCTTCAGGATACCTGAAAGATTTTGCAGTGCGGGCAGCAGGAGAGGCACCGATGGCAGTCATTGGACCAGCAAGTCCAGGCATAGGGAAAATCAATGATATTTACCGTAAGGTCATCTATTTGAAAAGTGAAGATGAAAGAATCCTGATGGCGGTGAAGGATCGGATGGAAAAATACATTGAGATCAATCGGGGCTTCCAGTCATTGAAGATACAGTTTGATATGAATCCGTAATAATAAGATTATCAGAGTGAAGACATGATGCCGATGCAAAGCAGGTTACAATCCACAGGCGTCATAAGATAGAATGTAGCAGGTAAAGGAGAAAAAAGATTATGGCAATTAGAGAAATCAGAGTGCTTGGGGACGATGTTTTGACCAAACACTGTAAAGAAGTAACAAAGATGAGTATCCGTACAAAGATGTTGATCGAGGATATGTTAGATACCATGTATGAGGCTATGGGAGTCGGACTTGCAGCACCGCAGGTCGGAGTGTTAAAAAGAATTGTAGTGATTGATGTAGGGGAAGGTCCGATCATACTGATCAATCCGGAGATTTTGGAAACTTCCGGAGAGCAGACAGGAGAAGAAGGATGCTTAAGTGTACCTGGAAAATGTGGACAGGTGACAAGACCGAACTATGTAAAAGTCAGAGCTTTGGATGAAGATATGAATGAGTTTGAGATGGAAGGCGAAGGACTTCTGGCGAGGGCGTTCTGCCATGAGATCGATCATCTGGATGGAAAAATGTATGTAGATCTTGTTGAAGGCGGTATTCACAATGTAGAAGAGGGAGAGGAATAGATGAAAGTCATATTTATGGGGACACCGGATTTCTCTGTTGGCACATTAGAGGCGCTTGCAGAAGCCGGGCATGAGGTTGTTCTTGCAGTGACACAGCCGGATAAACCGAAAGGGCGTGGCGGCAAGATGCAGTATACGCCGGTCAAGGAAGCAGCTCTTGCCCGGGACATTCCGGTTTATCAGCCAAAAAAGATCCGGGAGCCGGAATGTATTGAAGAATTGAAAAAATATAACGCAGATATTATGGTTGTTATTGCGTTTGGGCAGATTCTTCCAAAGGAAATTCTACAGATGACACCTTATGGCTGCATTAATGTCCATGCATCTTTACTTCCAAAGTATCGAGGAGCTGCACCGATTCAGTGGGCAGTCATTGATGGTGAGAAGGTTTCCGGTGTGACAACGATGCAGATGAACGAAGGCCTGGATACAGGAGATATGATCTTAAAGACAGAAATCCCGCTAGATCAAAAGGAGACTGGTGGAAGCCTGCACGATAAACTGGCAGAGGCAGGAGCAAAGCTTTGTGTAGAGACTTTGAAATGTCTGGAAGATAAGACAGCTACATGGGAGCCGCAGGGAGAGAGCACGACTGCATATGCAAAGATGCTGGATAAGAATCTTGGTAATATTAACTGGAATGATCCGGCTGTTCAGATTGAGCGCCTGATCCGAGGTTTAAACCCATGGCCAAGTGCTTACACACACTGGAATGATAAAGTGATCAAGCTGTGGCAGGCAGATGTCGTGGAAGACAATACAGACCAGGAAGCCGGAACGATTGTAAAAGTGGAAAAAGACAGTTTTTATGTCCAGACTGGTGAAGGACTTCTGAAGATTGAGGAACTTCAGCTTCAAGGCAAAAAACGTATGGATGCAGGCGCATTTCTTAGAGGAAATCACCTGGAATATGGAGAAATTCTAAAAAAATGTTAAGAAAGTATGAAAAGACGTGTTTTTGCGTCTTTTTCATATATAATACCCCTAAAGGATAAAGGAGGTAGAAAGTTATGTATTATCCAATGTATTTTGATCCGACCTATGTACTTGTTTTGATCGGTGTAGTCATCTGCATGATTGCATCTGCGAAGATGAATTCAACATTTAATAAATATTCCAGAGTGAGAAGTCATTCTGGTATGACAGGAAGAGAGGCTGCAGAGACAATCCTGAGGAGGGCTGGTATCTATGATGTCCGGGTTGAGAGGATATCCGGTAATCTGACAGACCATTATGACCCGAGAGGAAAAGTACTCCGGCTTTCTGATGCGACTTATGGACAGACATCGGTGGCAGCTGTCGGAGTAGCAGCACATGAGTGCGGACACGCAATCCAGCATCAGGTGGGATATGCACCGCTACAGATTCGTGGTGCACTTGTTCCGGTTGCCAATTTTGGAAGTACCATTGCGTGGCCGCTGATTCTTCTGGGATTGTTCTTTAATTCCCAGATGTCCCAAGCGTTACTGAATCTTGGTATTCTGGCATTTTCACTGGCAGTGTTATTTCAGATCGTAACACTTCCGGTAGAATTCAATGCTTCCAGAAGAGCGATAAAGATTCTGGGTGAGAGCAATCTATTATATCCGGATGAACTTTCCGGAACCAAAAAGGTACTGACGGCAGCAGCACTTACTTATGTTGCAGGTGCAGCTTCTGCAATCCTTCAGCTTTTGCGAATCCTGATTCTGACAGGTGGCAGAAGAGACGACTAGACATTGAAGAGATTAGTTAAAATGAAGAAGAGTAGTCGTGAAGATGGTGTGATTGAGTGAAGATATAGTTTGATAAAAAGGAAATGAGGATAGACACATGGCAACTCAGGTAAATGTAAGGGAAATCATACTGGAGACGCTGCTCTTAATTACAAGAGACGGGGAGTACAGTCATATAGCCCTGAAAAATGTTCTTGATAAATATCAGTATTTGGAAAAACGAGAGCGTGCATTCATCACGAGAGTGGTGGAGGGAACGCTTGAGCATCAGATAGAGATTGATTATATCATCAATCAATTTTCAAAAGTAAAAGTGAACAAACAGAAACCAGTGATCCGCACGATTTTAAGAAGTTCGGTCTACCAGTTAAAATATATGGATCACGTACCGGACAGTGCGGTGTGTAATGAAGCGGTAAAACTTGCAGGGAAAAAAGGATTTGTGAATCTAAAAGGGTTTGTAAATGGAGTCCTTCGTAATATCAGCAGAAATCTGGACATGGTTTCATATCCGGATCCTTCCAATGAGATTGCCTGTCTTTCCGTGAGATATTCTCTGCCAATGTGGATGGTAGAAAAGTGGATCTCGGTATATGGGAAAGAGACAGTAGAGAAGATGGGAAAAGCATTTCTTGAAGAGCGCCCAGTGACAGTCAGACGTAACACAGCTGTTGTTTCAAAGGAAGAATTTGAAAAAGAACTGGAAAAAGATGGTGTGGTCTATCGCAGACACCCGGTACTTCCTTATGCATATGAACTGACCAATTATGATTATCTGGCAGGACTTCTGGCATTTCAGAAAGGATATTTCTATATCCAGGATATCAGTTCCATGCAGGTGGCCGAATGGGCAGAACCGAAAGAAGGAGATTATGTGATCGATGTCTGTGCAGCACCGGGAGGAAAAGCAATTCACCTTGCGGAAAAGTTGTCTGGAACCGGGTATGTGGAAGCAAGAGATCTGACAGAATACAAGGTTGCGTTGATTGAAGAGAATATTGAAAGAAGCGGACTTGATAACATAGAGGCTGTATGCCAGGATGCGACGATCAATGATGAGGCGTCTTATGAAAAAGCAGATATTCTAATTGCAGATCTTCCGTGTTCAGGACTTGGAATTCTTGGTAAAAAACCAGACTTGAAGAGTAAGATGACAGTAGAGATGGCGAAAGGACTTGCAGACTTACAGAGACAGATTTTGACAGTTGTCCATAATTATGTAAAACCAGGAGGAAAACTTCTGTACAGCACTTGTACAATTAATCGGGAAGAAAATGAGGATAACGCGGCATGGTTTGTGGAAAACTTTCCGGAATTTGAAAAAATCCGGGAAAAACAGATGCTGCCGGGAAGCGATATGGGGGATGGATTCTATATTGCTGAATTTAGAAAACAATAGATTGGAGCAAGGTCATGGAGAAAAAAGACATCGTATCTTATAACTATGATGAATTACAAGATGAGATAAAGAGCATCGGAGAAAAACCGTTCCGTGCAAAACAAATTTATGCATGGCTTCATGAAAAACTGGCAGAAGAATTCGATGAGATGACAAATTTGTCGAAAGCACTTCGGGAAAAACTTGATCAGGCGTATGAAATCCGTAAAGTGAAAGTGGTCGCCCATCAGATCTCCAAGGTGGATCCGACAGAAAAATTTTTGTTTGAGCTGGAGGACGGGAACCGTATCGAAAGTGTTCTTATGAAATATAACTATGGCAATTCGGTATGCATTTCCTCACAGGTCGGATGCAGGATGGGGTGCAGATTCTGTGCGTCTACACTGGATGGGCTTGAGAGAAATCTGACAACTTCTGAGATGTTAAGACAGATTTATCAGATCCAGAAGATGACAGGCGAAAGAGTATCCAATGTTGTTGTTATGGGAACAGGAGAGCCTTTGGATAATTACGATAACTTTGTAAAATTTATACATATGCTTAGTGATGAACATGGGTTGAATATCAGCCAGAGAAGTATTACCGCCTCCACCTGTGGAATTGTACCCAATATTCACAGACTGGCAGGGGAAGGACTTCAGATTACTCTTGCATTGTCGCTGCATGGTTCCAGTCAGGAAAAGCGTAAAAAACTGATGCCGATCGCGAATAAATACGAACTTTCAGAAGTACTGGAAGCCTGTGATGATTATTACAAGCAGACCGGGCGCAGAGTGACCTTTGAATATAGTCTGGTGGCAGGCGTGAATGATGGACCGGACGATGTAAAAGAACTGACCGGGATATTGAAACACCGTAACTGTCATCTGAATTTGATTCCGGTAAATCCAATTAAGGAGAGGGATTTCAAAAAGCCAGATAGCAAAAAAGCTATGGAATTTCAAAATAAACTTGAAAAAAACGGAATAAATGTTACTATTAGAAGGGAAAGAGGCTCTGATATTGATGGAGCCTGTGGACAGCTTAGAAGACGATATGGTGCTGTAAAAGAGGAGAGACCAGATGAAGATATATGCGAAGACTGATGTGGGTCGAAAACGTGAGATGAATCAGGATTATGTCTATGTGACAGATAAGCCGGTAGGACCTTTTCCGAATCTGCTTGTAGTAGCAGACGGAATGGGAGGACATAAAGCGGGTGATTTTGCGTCAAAATATACCGTGAAGGTTGTCCATGAAGAACTGGAAAAGACAGAACTTGATAAACCGGAAGAAATCTTGAAGAGTATTGTGTCTGTAGCAAATCATAAGCTGATACAGGCAGCACAGTCTGATGTGAAGTTAGAAGGTATGGGAACGACACTCGTAATAGCTACTGTAATAGGGAATACTTTATATTTTTCGAATGTCGGAGATAGTCGTCTTTATCTGATTGGTGATAAGATAAAACAGTTGTCCAAGGATCATTCTCTTGTTGAAGAGATGGTTCGTCTGGGAGGTATAAAAGCAGAAGAAGCTAAGAATCATCCGGATAAGAATATTATTACAAGAGCCATGGGGGTCAAGGAAGAAGTAGAGGCTGATATTTACGAATATCGGCTGAAAAAGGGGGATATGATCCTGATGTGTACCGATGGTCTCAGTAATATGGTTGAAGATGAGGATATGTTTGATATTGTAAAGGGAGCGAGAGACATCGTCGAGGCAGTACAGATGTTGATCGAAAAAGCAAACAGCAATGGCGGGAGAGATAACATAGGGGTTGTTTTAGCTGAGCCGCTTGCAGATGAGGTGAGTGCATGGTAAAAGATGGTATTGTATTAGGAAAGAGATACGAGGTACTGAGCAAAATTGGTGCCGGTGGTATGGCAGATGTCTATAAGGGAAAAGACACAATGCTGAACCGTTATGTCGCGATCAAAGTATTGAAAAAAGAATATCGTGAAGACGAGAATTTTGTCCGTAAATTCCATTCAGAAGCGCAGGCAGCCGCAGGACTTCTGAATCCGAATATCGTAAATGTGTATGATGTCGGAGAGGACCGGGGACTTTATTATATGGTGATGGAACTGGTAGAGGGCATCACTTTAAAAGAATATATTGAAAAGAAGGGAAAGCTTTCCCATAAAGAAGTCATTAGCATTGCAATTCAGATGTGCAATGGTATCGGGGCAGCACATGCGGCAGGTATCGTACATCGTGATATTAAACCTCAGAATGTTATGATATCCAGAGATGGTAAGGTCAAAGTGACTGATTTTGGGATTGCCAAGGCTGTTACTTCTAATACGATCAGTTCCAATGCAATGGGATCTGTTCATTATACATCTCCGGAACAGGCAAGAGGCGGCTATAGTGATGCGAAGAGTGACATTTATTCAATTGGTATCACACTATATGAGATGGTAACCGGAAGAGTACCATTTGACGGAGAGTCAACAGTGGAAGTTGCTATGAAGCATTTGCAGCAGGAAATCACACCTCCGTCAGAGTATGCACCGGATATTCCATACAGTCTGGAGCAGATTATTTTAAAGTGTACCCAGAAGAACAGTGAGAGACGTTATGCAAGTACAGCAGATCTGACAAGAGATCTGAAGAGATCTATGATGGATCCGGACGGGGATTTTGTTGAAATTCCGCCACTTCGTAATGCAGATACAGTGATTATCACAGATGATGAACTGGATGATATCAGAAGTTCTTATGACGACTATGATGATGATTACGGAGATGATGATGATTATGGCGCCGATGACTATGACGATGATTATGGTGATGACCGTTATGATGATGACGACGAAGAGTACGATGATGACGATTATGATGGCAGAAAAGGCGCAGAAGAAGTTAATCCACGTATGAACAAGGTCATGAAGATTCTAATGATCGTAGTGGCACTGATCATTGCATTTATTTTGATTTTTGCAGTCGGAAAAGCAGCAGGAATTTTTAAATCTATTGGATCCGGAACAACAACAGAAGATTCATCAGACAAAGATACAGTAAAAGTACCTGATATTGTCGGAAAGACAGAAGAAGAAGCAACAAAAGCACTGAAAGATAAGAACCTTGGAATTAAAGTTGACTCTAGAGAAGATTCTGAGAAGTATGAGGAAGGAACAGTCAGTGAGCAGAAGACAAAAGCCGGAACAAAGGTAAAGAAACATTCAACCGTTCATGTAGTTGTAAGTTCCGCATTAATTGGAAAAGAGATTATTGTGCCGGATGTATCTGGTATGAGTGAGGATGAAGCTCAGGAAAAATTGACAGATGCAGGATTTAAACCTATTTCAGAATTTCAGTATGATGATAATGTAGCTGAAGGTAATGTAATCAGTACAACACCTGCAGCAAATTCCAAGGCAGCAAAAGACACGCAGATTAAGATGATTGTAAGTAAGGGAGCTCAGAAGAAGACAGTACCGGATGTGCGTGGAAAATCTGAAGCAGATGCCAGAAGTGAGATTCAGGCAGCAGGACTTACTGTAGGATCTACCAGCACCCAGCATGATGACAGTGTAGCAAAGGGAAATGTTATTTCTCAGAGCGTGACACCTGGTAAAAAAGTATCAGCCGGAACAGCCGTCAATCTGGTACTTAGCAGTGGCAGCGATAAGGTAAGTATCCAGAACTTTGCAGGAAAAGATGAGGAAGAACTTCTGTCATGGGCATCTCAGAACGGTTTGAATGCAAGTAAGCAGAAAGATGAATACAGCAGTAACTATGAAGAAGGAACAATCATTTCTATGAGCCCGGCTTCAGGAAGTGTATCGAAAGGCAGCACGATCACTTATGTATTAAGCCGTGGACCGAAACCGTCTGATAACACGAATACTGGTGGAAATACGGACAATGGCAACAGCGGCAGTGGAAGTGGAAGTGACAGCGGTCAGCAATAGGATATAGAAAAAGATGCAGGGAAAGATAGTAAAAGGAATTGCCGGATTCTACTACGTTCATGTAGTAGAATCCGGTGTTTATGAATGTAAAG
>OLQJ01000937.1_pt1 | contig 11765 bp, 8 predicted proteins | sample 1673231 | NCBI WGS metagenome assembly OLQJ01 (sample SAMEA3136769, study PRJEB25190) | human gut metagenome | biome: human gut; feature: human-associated habitat; material: faeces | place: Austria | collected 2013
CAATGGATTTCATATTTACAAGCTCAGCCAAGCTATCAAGAAGCACAATTGAAGTATTGGCGGATAGCATTAATTGAATCTGGGACTAATAATGTTAAGTTTTCAGATTTTGAATGCTTGAGTAAGTATTGTCCGATATGGGAGGAATGGGCGTTTATTTTAAGTACAGCTCGTTGTCATGAAGCGATTTATAACCATTTTAAAAGAGCTATAGAGAAGCCAATTCAGCCAATGGATTTAGTTAAGCGGTTGGATAAAGTATTAGAACAATTGGTATCTAATTATGATAAAGAGGAGTTGTCATTACGCAAAGATGAGGCCTATGAATCCCTTATTATTAAACATAAGGGAAATGAAGAGGCCGCAAATAAAGAAATGGAAATTGAGGCTATTAATCTTGCTCCTACTAGGGATTTAGCATCTATCCTTTCTGAAATGGCATTAAAGCCAGAATTAACACAATCATCTCCGGCAGCTCAAAAGCTTGCAATTGCATTATCAAAAGATTATATTCTGACTGCTTATTCTCAAGTTGTAAATAAATGTCGTAAACATATACCAACAAGCATTCCATTACAAATAGATGGTTTTAGTGCTACTACTCAAGATGGTAGTAATGAATTAGAGGTAATTGCAGAGTTTAATGCTTATTTGAATAAGTTGATGGAAAAAGATTTAGAGCCGATAGCGCTTAGTCTTTTAGATAAGTTTTCAGTAATAGGTGGCGGTACACTTATACTTATTTGCTTAGTTATGATTGTTACAGGTAGTTACTTAATGGGCTTTACTGTGGCTATTTTGGGAATTTATATGATTGTTGCTTTTTTATCAAAAAATAAAAGTGTAAATGCCGCACGTAATAAAGTAGTTAACGATTACGAATTGCGTAGCGAAAAAGGATCAATTATTATTCAAAATTTTATGGCTGAAGTGGTCGATTATTTTGATGAATTCTATACTCGAGATAAAGAGGTTAATAAGGTACAAGAATTAGTTGAGTTGGTTACACCTGAACAATATATTCAAAAAAATGCAGATATGAAATCCCGTGCGGTTAAGTTATAGGAGTTATGTATGAATCCAGCTGATAAAATTGCCTTTTTGAAGTCGCTTTCAAAAGCTGCAATAACTAATAATGAAATAGAGAATCCTAGTATAAAAGCATTGCCAACATTAGATACGGTAGAACCAAAGATACAGCCTAAGCGAGAAAGCTATGTATCATCTATTTTAGAGAGTACTGCTGAGTCTATAGAACAAAGCTTGCAAGTGGATGCAGAAAAGTTGGAAAAAATGACATCGACAGTCTTAGAGGCATCTATGTTGGCAGATGGTTTAGCGGAATGGGATATTGAGCCACCTATTAGTTTTGTAAAGCGTAGAGGATAATTATGGAAAGTAATCCAACAACCTATGCAGAGTGGGTTGTATTACTAAATCAAATTAAAGAGGGAACCTGTGATGTCGAATTATTAACTCGTGCTAGGAATGGTAGTTATACTAATCAAACATCAGCTCTCCAGCGATGGTTACAGAGGTTTAAGGATGTAGTTGATATACGCATTAATATGGCTCATCAACAATTTAGCTTTAGCTATGGAAAGTCGAATGGGCATGAGGCGGCTATGGTCTCCTCGTTACTTACACTTCGTCGTGAATACCAATTCTTAATTGATCTTTGTAGCATTCCAGCTATGCCCGAACAAGAAGAAATGCAGTTTCTTGAAAAAATAATTGATATTGCTAATAAAACTCAAAAAACATTAGAGCATAATGCATCGATAGATTTATATGGAAAATATAAATCTATCGTACAGCAAAATGGTGTTAATAGATTAAGGAGGCCTATAGAGAATGAGTAATAGTATAGAGGCAAAAGCCTTAATTGAGCGATATCTAAAGGCCCGAATTCCATTTGTGGCTATAAACTCTATTGAGCGTGCGGGGGTATTGGGAATATTAAAAGATATTGCGGTAGATTTATCTTTGCCTGTTTATGTCCATACCTTATCTAGGGGGCTTTTTGATATCACGACAGATCGGATTTTTAACGAAGATAAGTCCGTATATAGCGCTATTGAATTTATGTCCGATCAAATGATGAGACGACAAAATTTAACCATATTATTTACTGAGGTTCCGGATTTATCTGGTGCATCTAGTGATGCAAAGCGCTTTAAAGATCTTGTGACACTTGCCAATGAAATGGGTGGCACAATCATGGTGCTTACTAATGATGCTGTATGGAGTCAATTACAGCGATTAGGTCTTATTGTAAAAGTAGATCTGCCTAACGAAGATGAAATGTATGATATTTTAAAAGAGTACATTGATAGTTATAGAACGTTGATTCCTATTGAATGGACTGATTTAGATGTTCGTGAAGTAGCATCTATCTTGGCTGGTGTTACTCGTATTGAGGCAGAGAATGTAATTGCAGCATTAATTGCAAATAATCAAATTTTAAAAGCAGACATTGATGAAGTTCGAAATTCAAAAAATCGTTTGTTCTCTAATATTTCTGGTCTCGAAAAAATTGATGTAGATTCTTCTGCTGAATCTGTAGGTGGACTTTCGGGTTTACGAAGTTGGCTTAATGAAAAGAAAGTGCTTTTTACATCTGAGAAACGACAGATATTGAAAGAAAAAGGGCTAAGATCACCACGTGGAATCTTGCTTGTTGGTGTTCCAGGTTGTGGTAAATCTTTATCAGCAAAATCTATTTCTGCTAATTGGAAATTACCATTGTATAGACTTGATTTTGCCACGGTTCAAGGTTCTTATGTTGGTCAAACTGAACAACAATTACGTGATGCATTATTAACAGCAGAAAATGTGTCACCTTGTATTTTATGGATTGATGAAATTGAAAAGGGCTTATCCGGAGCAGGCTCTAAGAGTGATGGTGGCGTATCTACACGCATGGTAGGACAGTTTTTATTCTGGCTACAAGAGTGTAAAAAGCAAGTGTTTGTTGTTGCAACTGCAAATGATGTATCTATGTTACCCTCAGAGCTTCTACGCAGAGGTCGTTTTGATGAATTATTCTTTGTAGATTTACCTACTGTAGAAGAACGAAAAGAAATCATTTCAATGTATTTAAAAAAATATATGAATTATAATGTTGATGAATCTATTTTGAGTTCTTTAGCACTTGTTACTGAGGGGTTTACTGGAGCTGATTTAGAATCCACTATTCGAGATTTAGCATATAGATCGATTGCTAATTCAGGGTTTCAATTAACAGAAAGTACAATTAAAGATGCGTTCAATAATGTTGTGCCACTAAGTCAGACAAGTCCAGAGAAAATTGAGTCGATTCGAGCATGGGGGCGTGAACGAGCTGTACCGGCTTCTGGTAAACCAATTGGTGAAGAGAAAATCACTATGGTTGAGGGGGCAAAGAGAATGCGCAAGGTACTAATATAACTCTCTATATTATTATTAGTCGGTATATAACAACAAAAACTATGTCACTGTGTTTATAAAGGGTAAGTTACCCTAGGTTTTGTATGATATTTTGGATTGGAGATAAGTATGGAGTTTGTAAAGAATTTTATTAGATTAGGTGTATGTGGTTTGTCTAAATCATATTATTGGAGAACATTTATTTGGGGTGCAATACCTATGATTTTGATATTAGGTATTTGTGCTCTTATGATAGGTGATTCTTCAAAGAATATGGATATTTTGCTTGGAAAAGACAAAACGGTATCAATAGTTTTGTATATTATGTCGTTAATGGTTCTGATTGTCGCTTTACTTTGTTATCCTTTTATAAAATATGTATAGGATAGTATTATGGAATACTTATTTCCAATAGAGAACAGACCAACTATTATTATTTTTTCTAAAACATTTTTGTGGATTTTTTGGTGGGTTCTTGTTATTCGTTATTTCATATTATTAGGTTTTGCAGTTTATATTGCGCCTTTTGTGTGGATATATTTATATAGACAAAATAAAAAGTTAATTGCTTTTGAAGATGCTAGTAGATTTTAATATAAGCAGCAGATTCGATTGATGAAGTATTTGACAATTTCCCCGTTTGAGTCCTATAATTATCTATTATATGAATATTGCGTTGAAAAAGACGGCATGTCTCAGACGGATTTAGTAGAGACCGAACTCATGGGCTGAAAGGTTTGGAAATCTAGAGATTTGCGGATCACTTTGGAGCAAGCAGGAACCCTGCCGGTGAACACCGTTATATGTTTAAGTGGCTTTCACAATATGAGAGATGAGTTGCGTCTTATGTGTTACAAACATGTGCTAGCATGGTGTGACAATCGCAGAAATGCGATGGCGCTAGCTTTCACAAGTAACGAGAGTCAGTAGGGTGGTACCACGGATATGACGTCCGTCCCTTCGGGGGCGGGCGATTTTTTTATGTAAAAGGAGCACAGCATGGATTACGGTAAGACGTTACATTTGCCTGAAACAGAATTCCCGATGCGCGGCAATTTGCCGAAACGGGAACCGGAAATTTTAAAGTTCTGGGAAGATAACAAGATTTATCAAAAACGTTTGGAGTTGCGTAAAGATGCAAAGCCATTCATTTTGCATGACGGCCCTCCATATGCAAACGGTAAATTGCACATCGGTCATGCCCTCAACAAAACGTTGAAGGACATTATCATGAAATACAAGACTATGACTGGTCACTATACGCGTTATATCCCAGGTTGGGATACGCACGGTTTGCCAATCGAGCATGCGGTTATCAAAAACACAGGTCTTAACCGTCATGAAATGGCTCCATTGGACTTGCGCAATAAATGTAAGGAATATGCATTGGAGTGCGTAGAAACACAAAAACAAGACTTCATTCGTTTTGGTGTATTAGGCGAATGGGACCGTCCGTATTTGACATTGCGTCCTGAGTTCGAAGTTAAACAACTTGGCATCTTCGGTGAAATGGCAAAACGCGGCCATATCTATAAAGGTCTTAAAACTGTATACTGGTGTACGCACTGCGAAACTGCATTGGCAGAAGCAGAAATCGAATATGCTGAGAAAAAATCCTTCTCCATTTACGTAAAATTCCCTTACGTATCCGAGAAAAAAGTTACATTGCCAGCTGGCGTAGATCCAAAACAAGCATACTCTGTTATTTGGACAACTACTCCTTGGACAATGCCTGCCAACGTAGCTATTTCCGTTAATCCTGAGCTTGAATATGGCTGGGTGAAAGCTGGCGACGAATACTACTTGATGGCTACTGAACTTGTTGACGCAGCTATGAAAGATATCGGTATCGAAGACTACGAAATCGTAAACCGCTTCTCTGGGGCAGACTTAGAATTGGCGGAATTCAAACATCCATTCGTAGAACGTACATCTACTGTATTATGCGGTGACCATGTAACACTTGAAGCCGGTACTGGTTGCGTACATACAGCGCCTGCACACGGTGAAGACGACTTTAACATCGTTATGCGTTATAACAAGGAAGGTAAAACTGAGCTTCCTATCATTTCCCTTGTTAACGAAACTGGTAACTATACTAAACAAGTAGATGACAACCGTTATGGCGATACTGAATTCCCATTGGCTGGCGTGGAAATTCACGATGCAGAGGTGCCTGTTATTAAAATCTTAGCGCACAATAATGCATTGCTTCACAAATCTAGCTTGCGTCACCAATATGCTCACTGCTGGCGTTGTAAAAATCCTGTCATCTATCGCGCTACAGAACAATGGTTCTCCTCTGTAGATGGGTACCGTCAACAAGCTCTTGATGCAATCGACAACCAAGTGCAATGGATTCCTAAATGGGGTCACGACCGTATCTTCAACATGGTACGCGACCGTGGTGACTGGGTAATTTCCCGTCAACGTATTTGGGGTGTGCCAATTCCTATTTACTATTGTGAAAGCTGTGGCGAGCACATCATTAACGATGATACTATCAAAGCATTACAAGAAAAAGTAGCCGTAGAAGGCTCCGATGCATGGTGGGCTCACAGTGCAAAAGAATTGTTGCCAGAAGGCTTCAAATGTCCTCATTGCGGTCATGATGAGTTCAAAAAAGAAACAGACATCATGGACGTATGGTTCGACTCTGGTTCTTCTTGGGCTGGCGTGCTCGAAGTAAACGATCTTGATGTACCATGTGCTATGTACCTTGAAGGTTCTGACCAACATCGCGGTTGGTTCAACTCTTCCTTGTTAACTGCAGTAGCCACAACAGGTAAAGCACCATATAACTCCGTATTGACTCATGGCTTCGTAGTGGACGGCGAAGGTCGCAAAATGTCTAAATCTGTAGGTAATACAGTAGCTCCTAGCGACATCATCGACGTATACGGCGCTGACGTTATGCGTTTGTGGGTATCTTCCGCAGATTACCAAGCAGACGTACGTTTGTCTAAAGACATCGTAAAACAATTATCCGAAGTATACCGTAAGATCCGTAATACATTCCGTTTCTTGCTCGGTAACTTGGATGACTTCAATCCAAACACCGATAAAGTGGCTTACGCAGATATGTCCGAATTCGATAAATGGGCATTGTTGCGCTTAGAAGAAGTGCGTCAAAAGGTTACTGATGCGTACGAAAATTATGAATTCCACATGTTATACCATGCAATTCATAACTTCTGTACAGTAGACTTGAGTTCCATCTACCTTGATGTAATGAAAGATACAATGTATGCTGAAAGCAAAGATAATGTAGCTCGTCGTTCTGCTCAAACAGCGATGTACGAAATCTTGAAAACATTGGTAGCCATGGTATCTCCAGTACTTTCTTTCACAGCGGAAGAAGTATGGAAATACATGCCTAAAGAAGAGGGCATGCCTGAATCTGTTATGCTTCAAGATTGGCCACAAGGTCATCCAGAGCACTTCAACCAAGAATTGGCTGACAAATGGAACCAATTATTAGACTTGCGTACATCCGTACAAAAAGCATTGGAACTTGCTCGTCAAGATAAAACAATCGGTCACCCATTGGATGCATCCGTTACAGTATACGCTGAAGGCGCTGCATTCGACGCATTGAACGCTCTTGGTGAAGAAGGCTTGGCTAAACTCGTTATCGTATCCGAAGCTCACATCGTGAACGGCGCTGCACCAGCAGAGGCTGTAAAAGACGAAGAAACTGGCGTTGCAACGATTGTTGTTGCCTCTGGTCTCGAAAAATGTGAACGCTGCTGGATCCACCGCGATACAGTAGGTCAAGATAGCGAACATCCTACACTTTGTGATCGCTGCGCCAGCGTTGTAAAAACACTATAATAAAAGTGCTGTAATAAGACTACTATAATAAAAACGCTGTAGTAAAAATCTATAATTAACATAATTCTATTATCAAGATTATAGGAATTATTAAAAAAAGACCATCCTAGGATGGTCTTTTTATGTTTGTAAATCCTTTGGCACTGTTAATTGTTTCCAATTATCTAGCTCAGGGGTTTCCAAGGTATTTATTGTTTTTTGAATCCAATAGTTTAAGGACACTTCGTTTCCCACATATTGTTCGAATAAGTAGGTGTTGCCAGGAGTGTCTTGTTGGTTTCCATCTTCATCGATGGTGTGATGGGCAGATTCTTTTAGATAGAGCTGCACTCTAAATGGGGTCGACTGATTGCCTTTAAAAATAAAATAGGATGGGCCCACAAAGTCATGGGTGCGAATATTAATTTGTTCGTATTTTTTCTCTTTCAACCCTTGCAAGGCAGTCTGAATCATAGCGTTTGCATCATCGTATTCCTCTAGCAAGAATGGCTGTTGATCAACATCGAGCACGTAGTGCCAAGTCGGCTTTTCTTCATTCTTTTCGATAGACCAGTTCTCTTCGAGGCTAGGCAACTGACGATTATGGTAAAGCTCTTTTAATAGGCTTAAGGTATTTTCTTTATTGTATACGGCCTTATAAACGATTTCATGTCCTTCTGTTGGATCATAACCGTGTAGCCTTACTTGATAATGATTTTGTAGCATCCGCGTTACATCGAGTTTGAAGATATTGTGCAATGCATCTGGAACGGATAGGAAACGATTGTAAAAGCTGAGCTTCATTTCTTCTTGTGACTCTAAGGCTGTTTCAATGGTTTGCCAGTCGTACAAAGTCGTATCCCATAGGAAGTCGTCCATAGTTACAGATAAACGGGCCGCATCTTGAGGCCAGGCGGCAGGTGCAGGGCGCACCGTAGTAGTGGATTCGGCAATGCCTTCTTTGTATTGCCAGTGACCATCAACCTCTTCAAAGGCCGCTAATCGTTCTTCTGCTTCGTTATCGATGGGAATATCTTTTAGCTCCGGATCCAAATTGGCTTTGTGAGACAAGATATATTGATGGGATTGCTCGTAATAGGATACGGCTTGATCTAAATCTGGTTTGCCTGTTACATAGCCTTTTTCGTAGGCATAGCCCAAGGCAACACGTGTTAAAGCGCGCGTAATATCGTAGAAAAGAACGCGATCTTCCTCTTCGAAGGCGCGTTGTTCCTCATCTAAGACACGCAGTAACGATTGTACACCGAAGCGAATGTTTTTCGTCACCCCTAAACCGTGGATTCGCATATAACCGATATAGGGCAAGGCGAACATAAAACGATCTTTTGTAGCCGCCATATGCGTTAAGTCTGCAATGAGACCCCAGTCGAGAGGGAGGTGGCCTATGTGAAAGATATATCCAAAAGCCGCCTGCAAGGCGGTGTAGCCCGCATCACTAAACTCTTTCGTTGCAGCGCGGCGGTAGAGACCAATGGCTTTTACCGGATTGTAGGGAATAGTACAACGTAAATTTTTGGCATCATAGAAATGATAGTAATAATCCGCTAATTCTGCGATGCTTTCAGATTGACCTAAGGCGGCACCTTTAGTGAACCACGTGAAAGCATCCTCGAATTTACCGTTTTCATGGCAGTCGAGGCCTGTATATAGCATCATGGCAGGGTTGCCAAGCTCGGCCGCAGTTTTGGCGACGCGGCGCGCATTGGAAAAGTCGGCTTCGTCGATATAGATATTGCGCAAGTTTCCTTGGAACATGGCAAGACCGTTGTCGAGAGCCTTATTAAACCATTCTTTCGCCAGGTTAGATGCATTTTTTTGCAATTTTTCGTCTGGCACGGTGCCTTGTAAGGCGGCGATACGATCCCGTACAGAGTTTGCTGTAAGGCTTTTTTTGATGCGTTTAGTCCAGCTCATGAGCGGAGGTGTTAGCATAGCTTCAGCGGAGTCGATGCGATTATCATCGCGCCAGAAAAAGACATTGCCTATAACATATTGGCAATACGCATCGCCTCGATTCGCATGGTCATAGACAATGCGGAAAGCATCGTTGAAGGAGATTTGCATATCCTTCTCCACTGTAGGCGTGATGGAGCCTTTGATACGCAAGGCTTGTAATGTACCGATAGGGCTACAACGGCGAATGCTATCGTGTAAGCACTGATAAGTGCGCATATTGTCCTCTGGGAAGTTAGACTCTTCCCAGGTAAAGCGAGGCCCTGCATAGACGCGCGCCAAGAGGGCATACGCATCACCTAGCTCTCGAGCCTCTGAATCATTGGCTATCTTGAGAGCATCCTCTTTAGTGTCTATATCACTTTCAAGACGGCTTGTCTTGTCGTTTCGTAAGGCTCTATCTTTTAGTTGACTGGGATTTTGCTGATTATTGACGATGAGCTCTAATTGACGTAACCCTTCTTGAGCCATGTTTTGATTATAGGATGTAAAAATCATGTGGAAGACCTTTTGCAGGCGTTCCGTAAAGTACTGTGCCATTAGGCCTCCTTTTATACATGTATACAGTAAATACATATTTATTATATAACGAACGCGAGGTACCGTAAAAGAGAAAATACTAGTATATCTGTATGTTCTCCATTGATATCATACTGCTATCGGTTACCTGCTTTTATAGTATACTAGCCTATTTTTACTCTATATCTATGCATAATACAGAATCTTCAGCATGTATTGGATTTAAATGATAAAAAAATCCCCTCTGAAGAAAATCTGTTGTCACAAATTTTATGTGATGTCTGCAATCTTTCAGAGGGGTTATTATGTATCCTAGTTCTTAGCAATACATATTATTTTTTGTTGTAATCGCCGAACCATTTGTCGTAGATTTTTTGGTAAGTGCCGTCTTCTTTAAGTTCTTTAAGAGCTTTGTTAACAGCTTCTTGTAAAGCTTTGTTGCCTTTTTTCACGCCAAGAACTGTACCTTCAGCTTTAGTAGGTTCGCCTACAAGTTTAAGGTCTTGATCAGCACCTTGTTTGAGGTAGTACATAGCAACTGCATTATCGATGATAGCACCGTCGATTGTACCAGCTTTCAATTCCATGAAGATATTAGCATTAGAATCGATTTGTTTTACTGTTGTACCAGGAATTTTTTGAGCCATTTCAACCGGGATTGTACCGATTTGAGCGCCTACAGTTTTACCTGCTAATTCATCCATGTTGTGGATTGTTGTGTTGTCTTTACGAACAACTGTGATGAAACCGCCTTGGTCGAAGTATACATCGGAGAAGTCCAATGCTTTTTCACGTTCAGGTGTAGCGTTGATGCCTGCTGCGATCATGTCGATATCGCCAGATTGAACTGCTGGAATCAAAGCATCGAAGCCCATGGATTTGAATTCCATTTTTAAACCAAGTTTTTTAGCAATTGCTTCGGACAAATCAACGTCGAAACCAACGTATTTGTCGCCTTCAGTGAATTCGAATGGTGGGAATGTAGTTTCAGAACCTACACGCAATACACCTTCTTGTTGTGTCATTTTTGGTTTGTCATTGCCACAACCAGCCAATAAACCCATTGCTGCTATCGCTACGAGGGCGATGGCTGTCAATTTTTTGAACTTAAACATAGTATCCTCCTCAAACATCCATATACATGGTTTATACATTTCTGTTTATATTGTACGGAATTTTACACCAATAGGCAATAACATTGTATAATTAAGAGTAAACGAGTTTTCTATTCTTTATTGTAGAGTATCATAATCCTTTACAATAATGTGGTTATATACATGGAGGCAATATGTCCCTTACAACTACTTTTGCTGATCTTTGTAAAAGCTTCGCACCTGATGCGTTTGCCATTAATTACACATTAGCCAAGAATCCTGAGATTTCCAGTCAGGAGTTTGAGTCCGTCAAAACCATAGGCGCTGTTCTCGAAAAATATGGCATGGACGTAACCTATGAATTCTGTGGTTTGCCGACTGCCTTTAAGGCGTCTGCTGTGAAAGTAGATAACCCTCAAGGTCGTTTGGCGATTTTATGTGAATACGATGCACTGCCAGAGGTAGGCCATGCGTGCGGTCACTCTGCTAGCGGCTCTATGAGTGTGTTAGCGGCGTTGACACTACATAAAATGCAACAAGAGGGCGTAGCTTTCAACATGGACATCGATATTATCGGCACACCAGACGAAGAAGCGATGGGTTGCAAGGTAGACATGTGCAACGCAGGGGTGTTCAAAGAATACGATTTTGCCATTATGGTCCACCTCGACGGCGAGGAAACGCGTCCTAACTCACAATTCTTGGCACTCGACTGTTTCCGCGCTAAGTATCACGGTAAGCCAGCCCATGCGGCAGGAGAACCTTGGAATGGTGTCAATGCGGTAAACGGTGTGCAACTTGCCATCCATGCTATGGATATGATGCGCCAACAGGTGCGTCCTGAAACGCGCATCGGCACGTGGATCATTGCGGGAGGCACCGCATCCAATGTGATTCCTGCCTTCGGTGAATTAGAGGTTACCGTGCGTCATACGGAGCGTGAGTATTTGAATGGTT
>OLQJ01000951.1_pt1 | contig 11588 bp, 9 predicted proteins | sample 1673231 | NCBI WGS metagenome assembly OLQJ01 (sample SAMEA3136769, study PRJEB25190) | human gut metagenome | biome: human gut; feature: human-associated habitat; material: faeces | place: Austria | collected 2013
TGTGCAGAAGATGCAGAAGGTAACCTTGCACTGATGACACCGGAAAAAGAAATGCCGGCTGGAGCAGAAATCTGTTAATTGAAATGTTTAAAAATTCAGACAATTACAACCAAAGCAGATAATAAATAAAAAATATAAAAAAATCAAATGAATATATTGACAAATTAGACGCCGAATGTTATTATATAACCATCAAAGAGAGAAAGAAATCTCCCAAAGATATTTAACTAAGAAGGCAAAAGTAACAGATGCCTGATTAGATTAAAAATACAAGTTCAACAGGAGGTCAGTCCCATGGACAGTATAGTTTCAGATTTTTATCAATATGTCAGTGGTATGATGAGTGAAGGTTCCTGTGAAGAAAGAGACCTTTGCCAAGCGTAAAAGTCCAGTAGAAAGAAAAGAAGATCAAAGATCGGAGAGTACGGAAACTGGAAGCAAAGAGAAAAAGATGAATCACTCATAGATGTATTGAATAAAAATACCGCATATAACATAGAATGAAAAATGTGTAAAGAAACATTGAAAGGACATGTTATAATCTCAGATTTGTTATAAAAGCAGGAATGACTTGACAGAAGATTTAATACATAAAGTATTGAATGGATATGAAAATCATTCAGGTGATAAAATAACAGACGACAAAGGTCTCACAGGAACGTAGAATCGAGAATAATCTCCGATACAAAATATAAAATTATAATAATAATACAATTAAATAACACTAAAAATGCACTTTCAAAAGGAATTGAAGGTGCATTTTTTTGACATTACAGACCTCATATGGTAGAATAATGAAAGAGTATCGGCTAGTGCCTAATGGACACATTCAGACCAAAACTAATATTTCAATGACAATGAGGTGAGTACAGTGGATAAGTATGAATATAAGTTAAAGACAGAAGAGATGCTGGAACTTATGGAAGATGGAGAATACAGAAAAGCAGCGGCAGCAGCAGATCTGATTGACTGGAAGCGTGTCCGTAACGCAGGGATGCTGATGAATGTCAGTGATATTTATGAGAAAACAAAAGAGTATCAGAAGAGCTACGATGTGATGAATCTTGCATATCGCCGTTCCGAAGGAAGCCGCAAGGTAATCTATAAGTTATGTTCTCTTGCAATTAAGACAAAGAATATAGATGAAGCAATTGACTATTATGACGAATTTATCCAGATTGCACCGAAAGATCCGAACAGGCATATCCTTAGATATCAGATCTTAAGAGCGCAGAGAGCACCGATCGAACAGCAGATTGAGGCTCTGGAGGAATTTAAGAAGGCAGAATATATTGAAGAGTGGGCTTATGAACTGGCGAAGCTTTATCGCGAAGCAGGTATGATGACAGAATGTCTGGAAGAGTGTGATGATCTGATCCTCTGGTTCAGCGAGGGTAAGTATGTTTATAAGGCAATGGAACTGAAGATGCAGTATAAGCCATTGTCACCATCGCAGCAGCAGAAATATGATCACAGATATGAGAAGCTTTCTTCCGAGACAGAAGAAATACCGGATCTGGCTTCCTATTTAGAAGAAGACGAGGAAAAAGATTCTGCATCAGAAGGAGCCGAGGCACTTGGAGATACAAGATCAATCGGGCTGACAGAGCAGCCGGTGATGGAGAACGACAGTACTTCCGATGTGATTGACACGGATGCGGTTACTTTGGAAACGACAGAAGAGCCGGATGCCGAAGTAGAAAATCCGGAAGAAGCAGGAGTAGAAACAGCAGAAGTTATAGAATCTTCCGAGGATGAGTCAGAAGTTCAGCCGGCAACGGTAGAGACAAGTGGAGATAAGAGAACACTTAGCAAAGATACAGCTTCCATACCGATTGTCAGTAAGAATCCGGTAAAACCAGTCAAGAAGAAACTTGGAGATACGATGCGGTTAGATGAAGCTCTGCAGCAATTACTCAACCCGAAACCGGAAGTTCAGGCAGAACCGGGAGAAGAAGTCGAACCGGATATGACAGATCTGGAAGAGGATATTGCAGCAATTGAGGATGTAGAAGATCTTGAGATCGTGAATCAACTGACAGAAGAGAAGAAAGCTGAGGAAGCCAGTAAAGAACGAGTAGTTCCATCAGGGATGAAAGAACTGATACCGGAACCGGAGACAGAAGAAGAGCTTATAGAACAGGCAGTGGAGGAGACTTCAGAAGATGTCCCAGAAGATGCAGTTGCTATAGAAGCAGGGGAAGCAGAACCGGAAGAAGTTCTTGAAGTAGAAGAGGCAGAACCGGAAGAGGAAGAAGTTCTTGAAGTAGAAGAAGCAGAACCGGAAGAGGAAGAAATTCTTGAAGCAGGGGAAGCAGAACCGGAAGAGGAAGAAATCCTTGAAATAGATGAAGCTGAGTCAGAAGATCTGACAGATGAATCAGAAGATTTGTCTGAGGTGGGGGAACTGATCTCAGAAACTGAAGTTGTCAATGATGAAGATGATTCAGAAGGAGCAGCAGTAAGAGAGACTATGGACAATAAAAATAATGAAGAACCGATTTTATCACCAGAGATACAGAAACTGATTGATGAGATTGAAGGTGTTATTCCGGAAGAGGAAGAAGTAGATACAACAGTAAGTTCAGAAGAAGTTCTTGAAGTAGAAGAAGAACCACATGAAAATATGGGAGAGCTTGCGGATGATCTCAGACTCGGTGAGGATGAGTACGAAGATTATGATGCGTATGACTGGGATGATGCAGAAGAGTTTGACGAAGACGATATTTTAGATGATTATGAAGAGTCTGATGACGATTTGTTGGATGATTATGAAGAGTCTGATGACGATCTGCCGGATGATTATGAGGACGCTGATGATGATCTGTTCAGTGAGGAAGAAGGATATGATGATCTGGATGCCTATGGTTATGAAGAAGACGATGAGGATGATGAAGTAATCAATCCAAGAGATCTTTTCACAGCAGAAGATAAGGTTTCAGATGATGATCTTCTTGGTCTGAATTCTTATGAAGAAGTGCCAAATTTTGAAGATGAATTCAGCGTGAATCCAGCGCATAGTGAGGAGCCGGATGACAGAGAGATCCCGGATGAAGATGGCGGAATTGATATCATGTCTGCGACGACACCATTGAGCCGTAAAGAGACTGCAAAATTGATCGCAACAGGTAAGACATCACCATTACCGTTAGATGAGATTGCAGATGCAATGTCTGATACAGGATTTATCGTACATGGTCGCTATGATCTTGAAACACAGAGTGGAATCGGTACAAGAGCAGGGCTTACAGAGGAACAGAAAAAACTCTTCTCTTATTTTGTACCTGTGCGTGGTATGAGTGAGCAGCTGGTAGATGTACTTGAGCAGGATAAGAACTGTACAAACCGCAAAGGAACTTCCGGAACAGGAAACCTTCTGATCATTGGAAATAAAGGAAATGGAAAGACAGTCCTTGCTGTTGATGTTGTAAAGGCAATCCAGAAGCAGCGTGATATTCGTCAGGGGAAGGTTGCAATTGTGACAGGTGAGTCACTGAATAAGAAGAGAATCGGAGACATTTTCCGTAAACTGTACGGCGGTGCACTGATCATTGAAAAAGCCGGACAGATGAACGAAAAAACACTCGCCAAGCTGAACAAAGCAATGGAGCAGGATACAGGAGAACTTCTGGTAGTTCTTGAAGAGCAGAGAAAACCACTGGACAGACTTCTTTCTTCCAACAGAGAATTCAGAAGAAAATTTACTTCCAGACTTGAAGTGCCGATCTTTATCAATGATGAGCTTGTAACATTTGGACAGACTTATGCTCAGGAGAATGGTTACAGAATCGATGAGATGGGAATTCTTGCACTGTACAGTAAGATTGATTCTTTACAGCGAGAAGATCATGCAGTGACAGTAGCAGAAGTGAAAGAAGTGATGGATGATGCAATCGCTCATTCACAGAAAGCTTCCGCAAAGAAGCTTGTGAAGAGAGTATTTGGAAAGAATACAGATTCTTCCGACAGAATTCTGCTTTCAGAGAAAGATTTCAACATTTAATGACATATATTTGTTAAGAATTAATAGACAGTCAGTAAAACGACTGTCTATTTTTGTGCAATAATACATTTTCTCTTTCTTTTTTATACAGTATCAAGTATAATAAAACTATAGTGTTCAAGGGTAGAATGAAACTTTGTTACCAATTGAAAGATTCGGTAATGTGCCTTGATCTATAAGAAATTGTATGGTTTTTAAATCATTACAATCAGGAATATATTTGAGCAGTGAGGTGGCTTTATGGTTAAGAAAAACAGCACGAAGACGAAAGTGCAGCCTTATGAGATCGGAGAACTTGACCATTATCTTTTTGGGCAGGGAAATCATTATGAGATTTATAAAAAGATGGGTGCCCATGAGGTGACAAAGAACGGAAAAAGAGGAGTATATTTTGCGGTATGGGCTCCTCATGCAGTAAACGTTTCTGTAATCGGAGAGTTTAATGACTGGGATGAGACGAAAGATAAGATGAAGAGAGGGGAGCCTCTCGGAATATATACATGCTTCGTTCCGGAGGCGAAGAAAGGGGATTTGTATAAGTTCTGTATAGAGACACAGGCGGGGGAGAAGATTTACAAAGCAGATCCATTTGCTAATTATGCAGAGCTCCGGCCGGGAACAGCTTCCAGAATCACAGATATTTCTAATCTGAACTGGTCAGACAGTAAGTGGATGACTGCTCGTGAGAAATGGGATAACAAAGAAGAACCAGTGTCTATTTATGAAGTACATATGGGTTCCTGGATGAGACATCCTGGAAGAGAAGATGAAGGATTTTATACATATCGTGAGTTTGCAGAAGCAATTACAAAGTATGTAAAAGAGATGGGATATACTCATGTTGAGTTGATGGGAATCGCAGAGCATCCATTTGACGGTTCCTGGGGATATCAGGTAACCGGATATTATGCACCAACTTCACGCTATGGAACACCGGAAGATTTTGCATATATGGTAAATTATCTTCATAAGAATAATATCGGTGTTATTCTTGACTGGGTACCGGCGCATTTCCCGAAAGATGCACATGGTCTGGCAGATTTTGACGGAACACCGACATTCGAATATCCAGATCCGAGAAAGGGCGAGCATCCTGATTGGGGAACGAAGGTTTTCAATTATGAAAAACCGGAAGTTTCTAACTTCCTTTTGACGAATGCATTGTTCTGGGTTGAACATTATCATGTAGACGGACTTCGTGTAGATGCAGTGGCATCTATGCTGTATCTGGACTACGGAAGAGAAGATGGACAGTGGATTCCGAATAAATTTGGCGGAAATGAGAATCTTGAGGCGATTGCATTCTTTAAACATCTGAATTCTGTAGTTTGCGGAAGAAATAAAGGCGTTATGATGATCGCAGAAGAGTCTACAGCATGGCCGAAGGTGACAGGATCTCCTGAGGATGATGGACTTGGATTTACTTTGAAGTGGAATATGGGTTGGATGCATGACTTTACAGAATACATGAAACTGGATCCTTATTTCAGAAAGAATGCACATCATATGATGACATTTTCTATGGAATATGCATATTCAGAGAACTATATTCTTGTACTTTCTCATGATGAGGTTGTTCATCTGAAATGCTCCATGTTGAATAAGATGCCGGGAGAAGGATGGGATAAGTTCCGCAACTTGAAGGTGGCATATGCATTTATGATGGGACATCCTGGAAAGAAGCTTCTCTTTATGGGACAGGAGTTCGCACAGCTTCGTGAGTGGAGTGAAGAGAGAGAACTGGATTGGTTCCTTCTTGCAGAAGAACCACATCAGCAGATTCAGAACTGGTATAAAGATTTGCTTCATCTTTATAAGAAGAATAAGGCATTGTATGAGTTGGATAATGATCCGAAGGGATTTGACTGGATCAATAAGGATGATATCTTCCGGAGTATTTTCAGTTTCACAAGACATTCAAAGGATGGGAAGAAGAATCTGCTTTTTGTATGCAACTTTACACCGGTAGACAGACCGGATTACTGTGTTGGTGTTCCGAGAAGAAAGCAGTTTAAGCTTGTTCTTAACAGTGATGAGACAAAATACGGCGGATCAGGAGAGGAACGCCAATTGGTTTACAAGCCAGAGAAACAGGAATGTGATGGTCAGAAATATTCCTTTGCATATCCTCTTCCGGGATATGGTGTGGCAGTATTTGAGTATTAAGTTGTATGGTATGATATTTTCTACGAATAGATGGAACAGGAATTAGACATACATTGATTTGCCCCTGCATAGATTGTAAAAAACAAACTATGCAGGGGCTTTTCTATGAGAGAATATATTGAGGAGCGTGCAGTAGAAATTGCAAATTATATTATAGAAAATAATGCGACAGTGAGACAGACAGCGAAACAGTTTCGGATTAGTAAGAGTACGGTGCATAAGGATGTTACAGAACGTCTGCTTCAGATCAACCCATCATTGGCTCATGAAACGCGTAAGGTTTTAGACACCAACAAATCAGAACGTCACATCCGGGGAGGGCTCGCCACCAGAGAAAAATATTTACACTTGCATACTTCCAATTATTGAAGTTAATGTTACAATAAAAGAGGATATCCAATCGGAAACACGGACATTGAGAGGAGACTGTTCAAATGCGGGTGGCAATCATTGAAAGGGATGAAAAAGTATTAGAAGAACTGAAAAAAGGTTTGAAACGCGTAGATCCGAATTACGAATTGGCGGGGATTGCAGGGAACGGACAGTCTGCATATGAGATGATAACAGTTATGCAGCCAAACCTTGTTATTATGGACATTGGGCTTCCACGGATGAATGGATTAAATCTTTTGAGAAAATTACGCACAGAAGGGCGCGAGTTTCGTGTGATTATTATAACAAAGGATGAAGATTTTCAACAGGCAAAGCAGGCAATCGATCTGGGGGTGGACGGATATTTAGTACAGCCGTTTCAGCCGATGGAGCTTAAGAAGGCATTAAGCCGTATTCATGAAAAAATCAGGAATGAGTATTGGATGCAGGCTTCTTTTACTGTTGAAAATGTTCTGTTGAGCTGCAGAGATGGAGAAATTATATCGAATCAGAAGTTAAATGAAATGACCATCCGGAGATTTGGTTTTACAGTGGATGATCCGGGATATTTATTTACGGTTTCAATGGCAGACGAATACGAGGAGCAGAAGGAGAATGTACGTGGATTTCTCGAAGAAATCTGTAGACATGAGTGTGGATTTTCGGCATCTGTTATATGTTCGGATCAATGGAAAAAGGTGTACCTGATCATTTACCGGGTATATGAAGCTAGGAACTGGAAAGAATATTTTCAAAAAAATGTGGTTACTGGGTTATGTAGGAAGTTTCCGGGGACAATTATTTGTGTATGGATAGAGACAAAACAGCTGACAAAGCTGGAAGAGGCAATGATTCAGACAGGGAGCCTTATGGAATGGAATCTTCTTCAGCCACGAGGAGTTTTGATCTGTCAGCAGACAGTTGAGAAATTTGAAGTTGTTCCGGTGCGTTATCCGGTAGAATTAGAACAACGAATGCGGGAAATGATTTTCGATGAAAACAAGAAAGGAATTGCCAGACAATTTCAACTTGTTTGTGAGGAAATGAAAAGAGAAAAATATTTTCCAAAAGAAATAAAATACAGTATCATTCGTTTTTGCATGGCAGCTGGATTAAATTATAGAAATTATGGCGGGGAGATTGACGAAACAGAAATCCTGAGTCTTATGCAGCAGATTACATATGCCATCAGCTGGAAACAGATAGAGAAAGCGATTCAAGGATTGGAACGGATGCTATCATATGAACATAAATTTGAGCGGTACAGTACGCTTATTCAAAAAGCAATGGAAATTGTAAGAAAAGAATATGACAGAGGTATTACATTGGAAGAAGCAGCGAGCCAGCTTTATGTATCAGAAGAATATCTGAGTTCCCAGTTTAAGAAGGAGACAGGATATAATTTTACAGAAACTGTGAGGAAATACAGGATAGAAAAAATAAAGGAGCTTCTTAGGACAACAAAATATAAGATGAATCAGATTGCGGGGCTTGTCGGTTACTCTGATCCCAAATATATGAGTAAGGTGTTTAAAGAGGAGGAAGGGATTTTACCGACGGAATACAGACGTAACTCCACTGGGATTTCATAATCAAGAGTAATTTCATGCTGTTTATAGGAAAAAGTAGAGAATAATGGGCATATTTAATTAAAAAAATACACCTTTATAAAAAATTTCACCCTTTAAAATATAAAAAATGTGCTATGATACAAATGAAAAATGAAAAGGATTTCATAGCCGTTAAGGCAGAAAGAGGTGAAAAGAATGAGTACAATGAACATTACTTTCAAACACCCGGATGAGATCATTGATTTCTTGAACACAGTATGTAAATTTGACTTTAACATGGACATGAGAAGAGGACGGGCAGTAGTAGATGCGAAGTCATTACTTGGAATCATGAATCTGGGATTGAATAACGTGATTGAACTGCAGATGTATGCAGACGATTGCACAGAACTTGAAAGACAGCTAGAAAGATTTGTAGCATAAAATGGAACATAAAAATGGGATGTCGGGCATTTGTTCGGCATCTTTTTTGTTCTGGATAGATCAGAAGGGGAATAATTACCGTGTATAGTAATAGAAATTGTGGATAAGATTTTATTTTACATAAACAAATACTTGTAAATCAAGGATTCCTCTACTATAATGAAGAACAGAAAAAAATATATGGATAAAGCAAATAGTTTTGATTGGATTTGACAGGAGGAAAGATTTGAAGAAAGAATTAGTGATTGTCCTTGACTTCGGTGGACAGTATAACCAGCTAGTCGCAAGACGTGTCAGGGAGTGTAATGTATATTGTGAAATTTATTCTTATAAGACAGATATTGAAAAAATTAAAGAGATGAATCCAAAAGGAATCATTCTCACAGGCGGACCAAACAGCTGTTATGAGCCGGATTCACCGACTTATTCAGAAGAACTGTTCAAGCTTGGAATTCCGGTTCTCGGACTTTGCTATGGCGCACAGCTGATGTCTCATGTACTTGGCGGAAAAGTTGAGCGTGCAGATGTAAGAGAATACGGCAAGACAGAAGTTATTATTGATAAAAAAGACTCCAAAGTATTTGAGGGTGTTTCAGAGACAACAACATGTTGGATGAGCCATTTTGATTATATTTCAAAAATTGCTCCGGGATTTGAAATTACAGCACACACTGCTGACTGTCCGGTTGCAGCAGCTGAGAACACAGCTGAGAAATTGTATGCAATCCAGTTCCATCCAGAAGTACTTCATACAGTAGAAGGAACAAAGATGATCAACAACTTTGTAAAAAATGTATGTGAATGTGCAGGTGACTGGAAGATGGATGCCTTTGTTGAGAATACAATCGCAGAGATCCGCGAGAAGGTTGGAGACGGGAGAGTATTGCTCGCACTGTCAGGTGGGGTTGACTCTTCAGTGGCAGCAGGCCTTCTTTCCAAAGCTATTGGAAAACAGCTTACTTGTGTATTCGTAGATCATGGTCTTCTTCGTAAAAATGAAGGTGATGAAGTTGAAGCAATCTTCGGACCAGAAGGACAGTTCGATCTGAACTTTATCCGCGTAAATGCACAGGAAAGATATTATAACAAACTTGCAGGCGTTACAGAGCCAGAAGCAAAACGTAAGATCATCGGTGAAGAATTCATCCGTATCTTCGAAGAAGAAGCAAAGAAGATCGGTACTGTTGAATTCCTTGCACAGGGAACCATTTATCCGGATGTTGTAGAAAGTGGTCTTGGCGGAGAATCCGCAGTGATCAAATCTCATCATAATGTAGGAGGACTTCCGGATTTTGTAGATTTCAAAGAAATCATTGAGCCGCTTCGTGATCTTTTCAAAGATGAAGTTCGTAAAGCAGGACTTGAGCTCGGACTTCCTGAAAGACTCGTATTCCGTCAGCCATTCCCAGGACCGGGACTTGGAGTACGTATCATCGGCGAAGTAACAGCTGAGAAAGTTCGTATCGTTCAGGATGCAGATGCTATTTATCGTGAAGAGATTGAAAATGCCGGACTTGATAAGACAATTGGTCAGTATTTTGCAGCACTTACGAATATGAGAAGCGTTGGTGTTATGGGTGATGAGAGAACTTATGATTATGCTGTAGCTCTTAGAGCTGTTAATACGATTGATTTCATGACTGCAGAGGCAGCGGAGATTCCGTATGAAGTTCTGAATAAGGTGATGAGCAGAGTTATAAATGAAGTTCGCGGGGTGAATAGAATATTCTATGATCTGACGAGTAAGCCACCGGGAACGATTGAGTTTGAATAATCCACACAATCATAAGATACCAGTATTTATGCGAGTTACAAGCAAATTTGCTTAGTGATTGGCAACAAAATGGCAACACTTTGTGATTATTCAAGAGATAAAAATTTTATTTCATAACGTATATAAAGAAACCTTACTGATTTTCAGAAGTAAAAAACTGAATATCGGTAAGGTTTTTCTATATTCTTCTTTTATTTTTCTTTTTTAGTCAATTCTTTTACGAGGTAATCACTCAATTCCTGAGAGGGTACCTTGGCACGTTTCTGGTAAGTATCCAGTTCCGGGTACTTATATCTCCATTCATCATATTCTTCCTTGCTGATTTCACCGTTTTCCAGTTTGTCAGCTTGTTCCATCCATGCACGAAACATTTCATCGACAGATGAGCCGGGAGCAGATATGGAAGAGTCAAGGCAGAGATGAGGTTGTCCATCTACATTTTTTACCTTCAGACCATACATATCTTCCAGTGCAAATAGTGTATGCATCAGACCTATGTGAGTATCAATATCTGGAACTGTTAAGGCATGAGTATTGATATCAAAGATCTGAGACATTTGTTTTACAAGATCAATCTTAGGAACTCTGGCTTCAGATTCATACTGAGCCATGCGGACATCTGAGGTTTTTCCCATGAATCCCAGTTGTTCTCCGAGTTGCTTTTGTGTCATGCCGATGCGGTTACGAAAATATTTGATACGTTGTCCGATTGCCATTTTTGTTTGCCTCCTTATAGTGGTCATTCGTGTTGCCATAATTAATTGTGATAGAAAATAAAACAATTCTGTTTAGGTTCAGTATAGCATGAGCAATTTCGGATAGCAAGAAGAACTTAAACAAAAAAATTTAATATTCGCATGAAATCGCTTGACTTAAATTAAAATGTTTAGTATCATGCAAATGTAGTAACTTAAACAAAATGCGTTAACGTAGGAAGGAGAGATGAGATGTGACGAACAGAACTTTTATGACAGTAGAAGAAGTTGCAGCGGAACTGGGAGTTTCTAAGTCTTATGCTTATAAGATTGTCAAACAGTTAAATGATGAATTACAGAAGCTGGGTTATCTTACGGTAGCTGGCAGAGTAAACACCAATTATTTCCGCAAAAAAGTATGTTACAGCGAAGTGTAAGAGAGAGGAGAATTTGTATGAGTATTTACAAAGATAATGTCACTGGGAAGTGGCGAGTGGTTTATCGGTATACCGACTGGACAGGGAAAACGAAACAGACTTCAAAACGAGGATTTCCTACGAAGCGAGAAGCGCAGATGTGGGAAC
>OLQJ01000962.1_pt1 | contig 11469 bp, 20 predicted proteins | sample 1673231 | NCBI WGS metagenome assembly OLQJ01 (sample SAMEA3136769, study PRJEB25190) | human gut metagenome | biome: human gut; feature: human-associated habitat; material: faeces | place: Austria | collected 2013
GTTTCTATGTTTAAAATATTATTCATATAACTCTCCCAAATTAATACTTATATAAAATAGGTTGAACTATTTCATAATTATTAATTATATGTCTTCTTAGGCTATAAAACTCTTTATAGGTTAAATAAACATCTTTTCCAGACTTAATGTCCTTAATTTGCTTATTTGAAAAAGGTAATTGCTCTAATAAATCTATATATTTTCTTCTATCAATATTAAGTCTACTTTCACTAAATTTAACTTTTTTACCAAAAGTTGTATTCAACAGTTTATGTAATCTTATAAATTTTTTACTCCACAATAAATAGGGCAAATGTACCATAAATTTTGAAGTCTCATGAGATTTAACTTTTATTCTTGGGTGTACTAATAAACATATAGTAAAAGCTGAACTTTGTGCGTTTTCTAAAATATCAATTTCAACTTCAATTTTTTTTGATAATTTATTTAATCTTCTTATTATTTCATTAGAGTAATGTGTAATTCCTCCTAAACAGTCTATATGCAAAATAACTTTATCAATATTATTTAAATCTTTTTTAATGTTTTCTATTTCATCAAGTATATATTTAAGCTCCTCTTCATAGATACTATCTAATAAATATAAATTTTTAATCATTATTAATTACCTCCAATTTTTGTAATAGTTTTTCTAAATCCTCTTGATAGTAAATAATATATTCATTATTCAAATCAGGTAGTAAATTTTTTGAACAAGTTATCCTACCTATAAAAAATCTCTCAGCATTTCAATAGGAAAATATGTTAGACGTTCTATATCATACCATTTTCTATACCCAAAAACTGTATCAATTAGACACTGTAAAACAGTTGTTCTACCTTCTAAACAATGTTTATTATAATCATTTTTAAATATTTCTGTATCTTCTGATAATTTCAATAGTTTTAACATTTTATCTTTATCTAATTCATAAAATCTATTTAAATCCATTAAATTTCATCACCTCTACTAAAGTTTTTAAAGTGTGTATTTTTATATATTTTTTATTGTTTTTATTATGTGGCATACTGAATAATATACCTTTTTTATTTGGTGAAGAGTCTGTAAACTTATCTAAGTTGTACTCTCTATCATCTACAAGAATATCGGCATCTATGTATTCTTTATTACTACAGCAAATAAAATTATTTATGTCAAATTCAGGTAAATTATTCAAAATCCAATAATACTTTTTTAAATATGTTTCAGGACAAGAAGCAGTTACTATTATTACATTAGTCATTAACAACAATTCTTTAATGTAAATCAAAGAGTTAAATTTACATTTAATTTTTGAAAAATCTATTTCTTTGAAACATTCAACAATCTCTTTATTTAAATCCCATGAAGTTATATCTTCAGTTCTAATACATTTGTTATATTTTTTGTTGTATATATTTAAAGCTTCCTCTAATGTAGGAGTTATTACATCATCAAAATCAAGAGCTATAGTTTTAATGTTACTCATTCTATTTGAAAATTTATAATTTTTCAAGTCATTACCTCCATTATTTCCAAATTCCTATATCTTCAAATAATTTAAGATTATTTTCATTAATAACTTCTGCTTTTTCAGAAAATAAATTTGTTATAAAATTATAAATATTATTTTCATTAATTTTAACTTTATTATAATCTATATATTTTTCTAAAATAAGTTTATTAAACATCCATTTTACATTTTTTTGAAAATACTTTACTTTAATTCCTCTATTTACACAATTATGAAATTGTTGAAAATAAACATCATTTAATTCATCTAATATATTTTCAACATAAATATACTGACTCAATATATTACTTTCTAATGAAATAGTAGAGTCTTTTAATTTAGATTTTGATATCATAATATTATTTATTTTTGATTTATAAAACTTATTAGATAACCCCATAGAATTATATCTTAAATAAAATAATATTTGAAATAAAAATAATATAGATTTTCTTGTTTTACGAGTATACAGACCTGAAAATGCTTCATAATTATTGTAAATTATAAAATTTAAAATATTTAAATTTATATAAGATACTGTTTTAATCTTTTTCATATTTACCTCCATGATAATTTATATTTATTGCATACTTTATGTATAAAATTTTGTTGCTCAACATCAGGCTCACAGTTCATAAATCCTTTAATTTGTTTAAATTTATTAAAAACTATTTCACAAGTTAATACGCTTTTTTCTATATTATCATTCTGTCTTATAAATATTAGATTAGTTTCTTTATCTATTATTCTATCAATATAACTAGCAACGCAATGATTTTGTTGAATTGCTTCATCCAGTACCTCATTAGGAGACATAGGTACTATTATAGTATATTTTTTATCATTAATTTTATTATTATTAAATAAGTCAAATAAATGTTGTTGACTCATTGCAAACAACTCAGAACTATGTTCTTTTTTAAATGTATTATAATTTTTTACCACTATGTCATGTTTACTTTTTAAGTATTTTGGATATTTTTCTACATATTTTAAATTTTTTATTTCTGCTGACATATAGATATAATCAAATAAATCCTTCAATTGATTATCATTGCCAGCATCTTCTATTAATTCTGGATATCCATCATGTAAATATGTGTCTACAATTAAAAAATCTAACAATCTTTTGTAATCATAGTTGTATACACTTATTAATTTATAGAATTTACAATGACGAATCAATCCTTCATTAGTAGCTATTTCCTTATATGTATACCAACTACTTCTTAAACCTAAAATCTTATTTATAAATTTTCTAACTCCTTGTATAGAATTTTCTATATACGATTTTTCAATACAATATAGACAACTATTAAATATATAATCGTTATTTAATACAACAATGTCCATAGGTTCTAACATACCTGTTGTTGATTTTTGTCTTCCTATTAAAAATGAGAATTCACTTGAAGACCAATATTTTATTTTATCATCTCCAAGATATAAATTTTGATAAAATTTTATTCTATCCTTCTTAATAGTGCCTATATCTTCAATATCTGAATTCCTCCAACATTTGTACCCATCTAAATTAATAGGTAAATTTAAACTTATATATTGTTCTAAAATGGAGTAATTAGATAATTCTTCTAATAAAGAAGCTACATTAGATATAATTCTTACAGGTCTTCTTTTACGTTCTAATTTTTGGATTGCCATTAAAAACTTATAATGGAAATTAGACTCAATATTATTAGACTCTTTAAGTCCTTTATACATTGTGTCTATACTACCTACAATAGACGCTAATGTAGATTTTTTTATAATTTTTCCTGTATAACTAATGTATTCTTTTGATTTAAAATCATAATATACTTCCCTTTCTCTATATTTACTTTTTTCATTTATGTCTTCATAATTATCTACATATGTTACAGTTATTTTTAATCTATGAGCTTCCTTTTTTAAATCTGATTTTATAACTATCATTTTATTCTCCTTTTTTAAGTTTTTCTTTTATTATTTTATCTAAATTAAACACTAATTCATCTATATTACGAGACATTACATTGAATCTAATAGTGTTTTCTCTATCATCTATTTTTTCTATTTTTAAATGCTCTTCATTTAAAAATAACGAAGTATCCTTTTCTCCTCTTAATTTTAATCTTTTCATTTGCTCTTTTTCATTAATCTCTAAATAAACATTTAAAACTTTTATATTTAAATTTTTCTTTTTAATATTTTCAATAAATTTATTATGCCCTTCTGGGTCTATTGCATATAAATTTATTTTATCTTTCCTGAATGATGTTATATCCGTCCAAGAGTGATAACTTCCATCAGGTGATGTATATGTTGCTAAAGATTTCTTCTTAGATACTTTCCAAAAACTTTCTGATACAAATACGTGAGTATATTTATCGTTTTTATCATGTACTCTTACTTTTCTTGTTGTATATGAAGTCACAACATGATAATCATCACTTGCCAAATCTTTTAATCCCCTAATTAATGTAGATTTACCTGACCCTGATAATCCACAAATATCTATTACTATATATTCTTCATTTTTACTTTTCTCCATTTTTTGCCTCCTTTAATTTATTTGAAAATATTCTATAACACATTAATGAAGCTAACTTTATAATATCTTTTTGAGATAAAGGCGTTTTACAAAATGCTTTTGGTTTTCTTTTTAGACCTGCTCTGTATACTGTTTCATAATAATACCCTTTTTCTTTAGTCCAATATTTATGTTGTCGTTTTTCACATATAAAAATTCCAAATTTTTTTGTTTCCTCTTTGTCAAATAAATCTTTAACTTCATTATAAAGCTCTGATGAGATAGCATAATATTTATACTTTATTCTATCATCATCATGAAAATGTTTCTTTTTAAAATCAGCTAAAAAATCTGACCTTGACCTTTTTATTTCTATTTCACTTAAATAACCTGAATTAGATACAGTTAGCATATCAGCTTCATACTTTAAAAACCCATAAGATACATTTGGTATTAAAAATAAATATCCATTTCTAAAATAGTCATATAAAGCTAATTCTATTTCTAATGTTGACATCATATCTAATTCACCCCTGACATTGTTGGTAATGGTGGAGTATAGAAAAAACTTTTTTTACCTGCATACTCTGTATCATAAGTACTTTCTTTAAAGTATTTTTTTATAGGATAAGGGATATCTCTATAATGAACTATAATAGTTTTTATTTCACCTTCTCCATTACATATATATGTTATATTTATTAATTCTTGTCTATTTTTTGCTATTTCATATAATACAAAGTCTAATTCATGAATTATATCATAGTCTAAAAATCTTTCTATAATACCTGAGGGTTTCTTTAATTCTTTTAATTTTATTCTTCCATAAACAAACTGTTCAGGTTTATCGGATTGAACTAAACTGAATGAAATATTAAAAATACATAAATATAACAATATAACAAATTTTAACATATAATACCTCCTTTTATTATAATTTACTTATAAATAGAGTATATCACATCCACATTTAATTGTCAATAAAAAAACTAGGATTTCTCCTAGTTATTTTTTCTTACTTTTAAAATAATTTATTTGTTGTTCACGCTTTATAGCTTCTTCTTTGGAAGGAAAAATTCCTAACTTTTTACTCCCATCTTTACTATATAAAATCCATTTATCTTTAGATTTTTTTATCATATTATACCTCTAAATTATTTGATATTCTTTTTGAATTTCTATATGTGGATAATCCTCAAATGGTACTAATTCTTTTTTTACAGTACCATCTTTTTGCTTTATATTTTTGTAAACTTTAAAATCTTTTCCAAATTTTATTTCTTTTGGATATAATTCATTAGCTACGCTTTCAAATATACTTATTAAAGGTTTTAAATACTTTAAATCCCACTGATACTCTCCATCTACATAAGGAACTATGTCAACAGCATTTACTATTCCTAATTTATTAGGGATATGATTACTATTCATTGTTGTAGTTGTTCCCCTTTTTAAATATTGTTTTTGAGTTTCTATTGTTCTTTTTGTTTCAAAAACTCCAAAATCACAAGGACAATCATTTCTTTGTGCCACTACACAAACTATATGAACTAATCTATAGTCTAAATTGTCACAAAGATTTAATTTTGATTTTCTTCCTAAATTTGGTTTCATTTATTTCACCTCTAAATTTATTATTTTAGGACTTAATGCTACATTGTAACATTTAGTCCTATTAATTATTACTTCATTGCCTCCTTTTTCGTGAACATGTCCACATATTAATATATTATCTTTTGTATTAATATTTTCTAAATAATTTTTTAATTCAATATTTCCTATATCTCCAAACTCATCCATATAACTTAATTCTTTATGAGAAGGAGGTTCGTGAACTATAATTAAATCTACATTTGTTGATTTAGGTATAGTTAAATTTTTTTGAGTTTCTTTAATATAATTATTCCACCAATCTCCATATTTATTCGTATATTGAGACCCATAAATTAATATACTTTTATTTTCGGATATAGAAACTTCTAGCATATTATTGTCTATATTTATAAACTTATTTTTAACATCTTTTGGTAAAAAATTATGATAAACATCATAAAAATTAATAGGGTTATCATGATTTCCTAATATAAATATTATTTTAATATCTAATCGTTCAATAATGTTAATTAATTCTTTAAATATTTTTTTATACTCATATTTTTCTCCTATATTAGTCAAATCTCCTGACATTATAATATAATCAAGCTGATTTAAATTATCTATATTATTGTTAATAAATGTATTTAAAAAAGAACAATCTCCATGCAAATCAGATACTGCTAATAATTTAATAGTCATTTTTACACCTCTATGCAAAAATAATCCTTTTAAAGAGGATTATTTGTTAATATTTTCTATTAAAGTTTGAGAAGCCTTGAATCTAAGAAAATTTTTATCTGATAATACTATTGGACTTTCTCCATAATTAGGATTAACTTTTCTTCCACCTTCTCTATGTTGAATATAAAATTTACCAAAATTAGATATTGTTACATCTTCTCCTTCTTTTGTTGCTTCAACTACACCTCTTACAAACGCATTAATTACTATTTCAGCGTCTTTTTGTGTCATATTATTTACTTCTGCTAATTTTTTTACAAATTCTTTCTTATTCATTTTGTTATTCCTCCAATTATTTTATTATTTTATTTTTAAACTCGTAGAGTTAGACTCTATGTAAGCTCCTGCAACTTCTATACCATTCTCTATGGCTTCTTTTATTTTAGTTTTTGATGGTTCATATTTAGCTACTAAAAATTCTTCTGATAATTTGCTTGGGTCATAGATTACTACTGATGGTCTATTTTTTTGGATTTTCATTGTTGCTAAAGGGGTTTTGATTTCATTTTCTCCCATTTTCATCATACATGTTTTAACATAAGATAAAAATGATTGTATATGTGCATTTTGTTTCTTAACTCTATTAGTAATTCTTTTCTTTTCATTTTCTAAAGCTACTAAATCAGATTGTTCATTAAGGATATATGTAGCTACAGATTCAGCTTTTGAATTTAATTCTTCTTTTATTATTTCTAACATTTCATCTATTTCTTGTTGTTTTGTTTCATCAAACTCTCCTGTTTCTTCATCAATACAACTCATCCATATTTCTTTTAAATTTCTAAGTTTTTCACTTATTTCATAAAGTTTTGCCACTTATTTACCTCCTTTTTTATTATTTTTTCTAATTTCTTTTAGTTTGTCATACTCTATAAAGCCGTATTTCCCCCATTCAGTAAGATGTCTATACTTAATAGGACATTCACAAAGACATAATAGTGTTTCTTTATATTTATAATTAAACATCTTTTCTTTAAGAGAAAATTCTACAGTTTTCATACCTTTAATATCAATATAAATATCTCCTATTTTAAAATCAGCAATATATTTTATTGGTGGGTATTTTTTGCCATTTTTTTCAAATTTAGGCTGTAATTCTAACGTAATTTGTCTTTCTAAGTTCACACCTATATTTAATCTTGTAAAATTTTCATAGAAAGTTTTTTCTAGTTCTGAATCAAATATTATTCCATTATATTCAGATTTTTTGCTATTATATTTACTCCTTTTTTTTGTTATCATTGCAATCCTCATTATTTAATATAGTTTTTATTTTATTAAGTTCATAATCAATAGTATATGTTGGAATATTTAATTTTTCAGATATTAATTTTCTATTTCCATCATAATTGATAAAATTATATATTATTTGTTTTTGCTTTTTAGTAAACATATTTTTTTTAAGTTTATCAAATAACTTACATTTATAAAATATAATATTCTCATTTATTTCTGGATTTAAATTACTGTTTTCTATTTCTTCAATATTATATACTTTTTTAAAATTTGAAAAACATCCATTATTTTTTAATAAATCTGATATTCTCCAATTTATCTGTCTATATACATAGGTTATAAATTTTATATTTCTGCTTGGGTCAAACTTTTCTAATGATTGTATTATAGCTATATAAGCTTCTTGAAATACATCATTAGTTTCAATTTCTACAACTTTATGTCTACATTTTTTGTGGTAAGTTTGCCAAATTAAGTCTTCTAATTTATTAAAAATTTTTTTATAGTTATCTTCATTATTTTCATTTGGGTTGTTTTTTATTTCAAGAACTATTTCATCTAAATTTATTTCTTCTTTTGACATACTACACCAAGAAGACAACTTATAATTTCTAAATATATAGAACTATAACTTAATTTTTCGGTAAATTCCTCAAACGATAAATATCTTAACAATATTTTCTCATCTTCACTATTAAGAATAGGATATTCATTAATAGATATATTTAGTGAAACTATATATATAGAATGTTCTTGATTACTTTTAAAATTAGTTTTTGAATTTTTTGTTATATATTGTATATTAGTTATAAGTGAATCTTCTATATTCATTCTATTCGCTAAATCTATTTTAAGTTCGTTTATCACGTCATCTTCATTAACAATATTAAAATCAAGAGTATTTGGATACTTAACACCATCAATTAAATTGTCACAAAAAATTACATTTCCACTTTTATCTAAAACAACATAATGACATATTTTAGTTTTTATATTTTTACTCTTCGGTTTCTTTATCACTAAGTTCACCTCCAAATAAAAATTTTCTTAACTGAACATTTAATTCTGGAAATTGAAGTCTTAAATGTTCTAGTAACATACCTACATGCTCCATTTCATCATCCATATTATGTTTTAATATTTTAGCTAAATTTTTACTTACTTCTGTAGTTTTAGAAGTAGCATTATATTTTTGATAATATGAATTTATAGCTTCTAATTCTTCTATAAGAGTTTGTATAGCTCTAACATTATCTCTAACTGATAATTCCAAAATATCTTCTTTTTCTACAAACGCTTGTTCCACTATTCCACCTCTCTTTTAAAATTATTTTTAAAATATAATTCTATTTTAGAATCTATATTTCTTTGTGTTCTCACCCAATAGCTTCTATTTTTGGATTTTGAATTTACAGAAACAGGATTCTTACCTGTTTTATATGCTTTTAAAAATTCACATAACTTATTTAAATTTTTTATATTAGATTCAAAAGTTATTTCTCCATTTGAATATGAATAATTTTCTACTTCTACTCCAATTTCTTTTAATTTTACATCTGTATCATATTTAGTAGAGAAATATAAAATAAATAATGTATCATCATTATTCATATATATTCTAGCTTTACCACAATTACAGTATATAAAATATGAATCAATTATCTCATTTAAATCTTCTGAAAATTCAGGTATAATTCTGTATTTACTATTGAGTTTTAAAAATTCATTTTGTGTCATATTTTTTGACCTCCTCAGTTAGTTATACAAAAATTATACCATATTTTGAATAATTGTCAAGTAATTATTTTATAAATTTATTGGTAAACACGATAATATTTTATCATTTTCAATTAATAAAATATTTTGTGAACATTGTGAAAAAGGTATGTTTAATTCATTTAGACTATATGAATTTCCTCCTATAATACTACCACATCTTGCAAATTCAGGAGTTATATAATGTGAATGTATATGTCCAAACATTAAATAATCTGGCATAATCCCTGTTTCTTGAAAAATCCTATGTTTGAATAATTTTAAAGCAGTATCTGTATGTGATTTAGGTATATATCCATGAGTAATAGCAATATTTAAATTATTTATAGATATAATATCATATAATTTATCTCCATTATTTAAAAATTTTATATTTGGATTATTAACGTAATGTTCTTTTAACATATAAAACATTAAATAATCTAAATTATCTTTTGCAAATTCTTCTACATTTGATATAGGCTTATCATACACTAACCTACTTTCATTTCCATATACACTTATTAAATCTAATTTTATTCCTGAATTTAATAAAGTATTAATAAATTTTTTAATGACAGCTACTCCATTAATTAAACTTGCTATTCTCAAATTTTCAGTAACATGTATCATATCATGGGCATAAGTTAATGAAAACATATCACCTGTGAATGCTATTGTAATGTAATTTATGCTATAAGCTTTACATAGTTCTATAATTTTATTACAGTATTTATTAAGTCTACTTTCAGCTATTTCAATACTATATGGATTGCTATCTAATCCAGAAGTAGAACCAAAATGTACATCTGAAATTTGAGCTATTAAATGTTTGTTTGAATCATTTGTTGTTATATATTTAGTAAATTTATCAGAGTTTGTTCTATCTAAAACTTTATATAAATCTTTGAAACTTTCTAAAAAATTGTCAATAATTATATCTATCCTAGATGAGTCTCTTCCTATTTTTCTTAAATATGTATTTGTATCTTTTAATCTTTGATTTTCTTTTAGAATTTTTCTAATATCTTGGTCTGTATATTCTACTACTTTATTATCATATAATTTAAGACTATTGTCTTCATTTGTTACTATATTTTCTTTTGTAATAGGTATATACGGTATTGTTTTAGAATTTTCCAAAGTTTTAATTATATATCCTTTTTTACCGTTTTCTAATACTATATTTCCATCATCACTTTCAAGAAACTCAATTACACTATCAATTCTATATCCATTTGAAAATTTTTGGTATCTAGCTTTCTTACCATTAATTTTCTTGTCTTTATTTATAGGATTAGTGTATCTTAAAAGTCTTTCTGTTATATTTTTATCCTTACAAAATTTATGCAATGATATATAATAAAATTCATTCTCCTCTCTATCTTTTATTAAATATACTTTCAAATTGTCACCTCGTATTATTTTCCTGTGTGTCCAAATCCTTTTTCATTTCTGTCAGTAGTTAATATTTTTGCAATATTATTATTTTTTAAACATACTGTAAATCTTATTTGTGCAATTCTTTCAAAACTGCTTATTAATATACTTTCATTACTTATATTTTGAATAATGACTCCCAACTCTCCACTATAGTCGTTATCTATTGTCCCATGTATTGCTAACAATGGTGTTTTTAATGAAACCCCACTTCTAGGCAAAACTTGGGCGTCTACTATATAAGTATCTTCATTTTCATATTCCTCATATCCTTCTGACAAGTCTACTTTTAACCCTGTTAGAATTAATATTTTTTCAAATGGGCTTAAAATTACTGATTTATTATTCGAATCAAATATTACTTCTTCTTCTAATTTACCATCTTTAACACGTCTATATCCTACAGCTTGTAAATCATAACCACTAGATTTTTTTGAAGCTGTAATTATTTCTACGCCATTTCTTATTGCTTCTAATTTTACTATCATTTAACCTCTCCTATTCTTTAATTATTTTATTTAATTCATGTTCAAAATTTAAAATAGCATTATCAGTTATCATACTCATTTTATTATACTGTGATTCTTTGAAATTATCACAAAAATCATAAACTCCACATAAATTTTTACAGAAATATTCTGAGTCTAAAATATTACATGAATTGTAGGGTTTTTCTTTATTTATATTAATATTATTAAT
>OLQJ01000967.1_pt1 | contig 11413 bp, 8 predicted proteins | sample 1673231 | NCBI WGS metagenome assembly OLQJ01 (sample SAMEA3136769, study PRJEB25190) | human gut metagenome | biome: human gut; feature: human-associated habitat; material: faeces | place: Austria | collected 2013
CACCGAAATCGTCGTGGTCCTGGGCGGCGACGGCACGATACTGCGCGCCGCCGAACTCGTCCACTGCACCCAAGTGCCGATTCTCGGCGTGAACATGGGGCATGTCGGCTTCCTGGCCGAATTCGAAAGCTTCCAGATCGACGAGGCGATCCGCCGGGTCTCCACCCACGACTATTCGATCGACGAACGCATGATCGCCCATGTGGACGTCTGGCTGCCCGGCGCCACCAAGCCCATTGAGGATTGGGCGCTGAACGACATCACACTGGAACGCGCCGACCGGGGCAAGATGGTCGAACTGTCCATCCGCGTGGACGATGTGGAGATGAACTCGTTCGGCGCGGACGGCGTCATCGTCTCCACGCCCACCGGTTCCACCGCCTACGCCTTCTCCGCGGGCGGTCCGGTCATGTGGCCGAACGTCAAGGCCCTGCAGTTGATTCCGTTGGCCGCGCACGCCCTGTTCGCCAGGCCGCTGATCATCGGCTCCGGCTCGACCTTCACCATCGATATTCTGGACGATTCCATGTCCGAAGGCTGGATTTGCTGCGATGGACGCCGTCAGCGCGCCCTGCCGCAGGGTACGCGCGTCATGGTGCGCGAATCGCGCGATACCTTGCGCCTCGCCCGACTCTCCGGCGTGCCGTTCACCAACCGTCTGGTCTCCAAGTTCGATCTGCCCGTGGTCGGTTGGCGCGAGCACGCGCGCAACGAGGCCTCGAGCCAGTCGCTGCATCACGGGCACACGTTCCCGGCGGCCGCGTATGCGGCTGGCGTTGCCGTTGCCGGTGACGCTGGCGTCGCTGGTACCGGGCCCGACAAGCCGGGCGAACGTGACGGCAAGGCAGGATCCTGATGCTCGAAGAACTCGATATCCGCAATCTGGGGCCGATTCGAGAAGCCACCATTGCGCCGGCCGCAGGCATGACCGCCATCACCGGTGAGACCGGTGCCGGCAAATCCATGCTGCTCTCCGCGATCCGACTGGTCTCCGGCGGGGCCGCCGAATCCTCGCGCGTCTCGGCCGGGGCGGACGAGGCTTGGGCCCAGGCGATTTTCGCGCTCTCGGATGATGCCGTCGCATCTGAACATTCCGGCGACACCAACGATGCCGGTTCTGGCGATGCCGACAGTGGGTTCACCGGTGCTGCCGCGGCCGTGGCCAAGGCCCATGACGCGGGCGTCGACCCCGAAGACGGCGAACTGTTCCTTTCCCGCACCGTACGCGCTTCCGGACGTTCGCGGGCTGTGCTCGGCGGCAAGTCCGTACCGCGTTCGGTGCTGGGGGCCATCGCCGGCGAACTGGTTACCATTCATGGCCAGACCGATCAGCTGAAAATCGCGGCCTCCTCACGGCAACGCGAGTTTCTGGACCGGGTGGCCGGAGACGAAGCCGAACTGGCCGCCTACCGCAAGGCGTGGGATGCGCTGGCCGCCATGGATGAGCGGCTGGAACGCCTGCGCTCGCAGGAATCCTCTGCCCGCCAACAGGCCGACTACCTGCGAATCCATCGACCGCATCAACCGAATCGACCCGCAGCCGGGGGAGGATGAGGAGCTGAAGGCGCGCCGCGAACGCATCGAAAACGCGGCCGACATCGCCCAAGGCGTGGGTTCGGCGCTGGGCGCGCTGGATGCCTCGCAGGTGGATGTGGACGCCGCCGACGGCGCTTCGGCCGTGGAACTCATCAATCATGCGGTGACCTCGTTGCGCGCGATTCGCGTCGGCGGCACGTTCTCCGAGCAGGCCGATCGGCTTGAATCCATCAATGCCGATTTGGGCGACGTGGTGTTCGCCCTGAGCCAGGAGCTGGGCGACGAAGGCAGCGTGGAGGATCTGGACCAGATCAACGGCCGTATCCACGAGCTTGGCGACCTCGCCCGTCGGTGGGGCCCCACCTTGGCCGACGTGCTCGCTTGGCGGGACAAGGCGGCGTTCGATCTGGAGGATCTGGATGCCTCGCCGGAAAAGGTCGCCGAACTCGAATCCGAACGGCAGACGCTGTACGATGCGGCTCTCGCCGCCGCCGACGTGCTGAGCGCCGCGCGCGTGGCTGCCGCTGCCGACTTGGGTGCGCGCGTCACTGAAGAACTCGGCTCGCTCGCCATGCTGGGCGCCTCCTTGGAAGTGCGCGTCACGCCGCGAGACAAGGCCGATGATCCGCTCGGCCCGTATGGTCGCGACGATATCGCGTTCCTGTTTACGCCGTTCGAGGGGTCGCCGCAGTTGCCGATGGGCAAAAGCGCTTCGGGCGGTGAACTGAGCCGACTGATGCTGGCCTTGGAGCTGGTGGCCGCCGACACGCGCGGCGGTGCCGACCAGACCTTCATCTTCGACGAGGTTGACGCCGGCGTGGGTGGCAAGGCCGCGGTCGAACTGGGCAAACGTCTGGCACGGCTGGCCCGCAGCGCGCAGGTCATCGTCGTCACCCACTTGGCGCAGGTCGCCTCGTGGGCGGACGCGCAGTTCGTGGTCACCAAGGAGCCGCCGGATGCCGATGACGACGATTTGGGCGTGGTCACCACCATCGCCGAAGTCAACGGCGAAACCCGCGTCCACGAAATCGCCCGCATGCTCTCCGGCAGCGAATCCGAAGCCTCCCTGGACCACGCCCGAGAACTCCTATCCGATTCTCGGCTTACGCTCCCGCTGGCGGGAGCTGGCGCCGCAGGCGACTGAGGGGGGTTGAAGAAGATGGAGATTAGCAAATGACCAAGGCCGCCATATTCGACCTCGATGGCACCCTCCTAGACTCCATGGGAGTCTGGGACCAAGTCGACATCGACTTCCTGAACAAGCGCGGAATCGAAGTGCCGCCCGACTACATGACCAAAGTTTCCGCCATGCAATTCCGCCAGATCGCCGAATACACCATCGCACGCTTCGGCCTTACAGACACGCCCGAAGAGCTCATGCAGGAATGGGACGACATGGCCAGCGTCGCCTATTCCACCACGGTCGAAGCCAAACCCGGCGCGCTTGACTATCTGCGCGATCTGAAAGACTCCGGTGTCAAACTGGGTGTCGCCACCTCGCTGCCCCCGCGTCTGCGTGAGCCGGCGCTACGCCACGTCGGCATGTTCGATTTGTTCAACGATATCGTCTCCGTCGATGACGCGAACGACGTCGGCAAGGACCAGCCCGACGTCTACCTGCTCGCCGCCAAGCGCCTGGGTGCTGCACCGGCCGACTGCACAGTGTTCGAAGACCTGCTGGTCGGCATGAAGTCGGCCAAATCAGTCGGCATGAAGGTCTGGGCCATGCACGACGACTCCTCCGCCTCCGACTGGCCCGAAATCTGCCACCTAGCCGACGGTGTCCTCTTCGACTTCCACGACGCCCCGCGCGTGCTGTGATAAAAAAGTTACGCCCCCGCTGGCGGGGCTGTCGGCGGAACGGCGTTGTTCGGCATAGGTACCCCTTTCCGAGGCCATTGTAGGCACGGCCCATGTTTCGACACTGTATGTTGGCGAGGTGTTTGTTCACCGTTTAACTGTTATGTAACACACCTTGACAGTTAAGCAGAACAGTTATACTGTGTTGTATAACAGCTAAACAGCTGGGGTGCTAGTCAACCGCAACCGAAAGGGGCATAGATGAAACTGATCATCTCATCCGTGTCCGGTGAGCCCATCTACGAGCAAATCAAAACCCAAATCCGTTCGGCGGTGCTCGGCGGCGAGCTGAAGGCGGGCGAGGCCCTGCCTTCCCTGAGAAAACTCGCCAAGGAGTTGCGCATCTCCGTACTCACCGTCACCAGGGCGTACAACGAACTGGCCGATGAGGGCGTGGTGCAGAACATCCAAGGCAAAGGCACTTTCGTGATGGACAAGGGCAACGAACTGATGCAACGTCAGCTCGAAACCCAGATTCGCGAAAGCCTGGCCGAGGCAAGCCGGGGCGCCAAAGCCGCCGGCATTCCGCTGGACGCATTGGGCCACATGCTCGAAGAGGAATACCGCAAGGAATAACCTCAAGAAAGGACCATGGCCATGACCGCCATATCCGAATCCGACGCGATGGCGTTGCAGGTCACCGACGTCACCAAACACTATGATTCCGGCTTCACGCTGGACGACGTGACCTTCGACCTGCCCAAGGGCTACATCATGGGACTGATCGGCCCGAACGGCGCCGGCAAATCCACCCTCATCAAACTCATCCTCAACATGATCCACCGCGACGCCGGTTCGATTCACGTGCTCGGCCTCGACAACGTCGCCGACGAGGAGCCCGTCAAGGAACAACTCGGCGTGGTATTCGATTCCAGCTACCTGTATGAACAGTGGCAAGTCAAGAACGTTGAACGTATCGTCGCGCCACTGTATTCATCATGGGACGGTGGATGCTATCGCAAGTATCTGGGTACTTTCGGTCTTGGTGACGCACAGAACGGCAAGAAACATATCAAGGATCTTTCCCGCGGTATGCAGATGAAGTTGATGCTCGCCATCGCATTGAGCCATGATGCCAAGCTGCTGATTCTCGACGAGCCGACCAGCGGACTCGATGTGCTTGCCCGCGACGAACTCATGGATATCCTGCATGCCTACATTGAGGATGGCGAACATTCGGTACTGTTCAGCACCCATATCACTGCCGACCTCGAACGTGCTGCTGACTTCATTACCTACATCACCGATGGCCGTCTCTACTACACCGGTCCGAAAGACGAGTTTGAGGAATCGTTCCGCCTGATTAAGGGCGGTCCAGACGAACTGGCACAACTGCCTGCGGACGTGGTGCTGGGCTCACATATGTATGCCACCGGATTCGATGCGCTGGTCCGGTCAGACAGGCTTTATGCTGTTGCGTCGGTGGTTTCGGGGCTTGCCGTTGAATCGGCTTCCATTGATGACATCATTCGACTGACCAATGCCCATGATTCCAATCGTGACTTGAGCGGGAGGTGAGCGGTCATGGGGCAATACTGAGGGTGCCGCGGTCTCGGCAACATGCATTGACCACTGCATTGCGCGTCGATATGGCCTACCTGTGCGTCGGCGTACAGACTGTGTTCTCGTTGTTGTTGTCACCGTTGTTCTCCGCCATCTTTCAAGGTGAAGTTTATGGTGATGGTTTCGGCTATCGCATGGGTGTCATCATGACGGTATTCACCTGCGCCATGTGGGTGCTCACCATGGCTGTTGCTGACCTGCAGAACGGATATCGGCTTCGTGGCATTATTCCGTCTTCAAGGAAGAACCAGGTGGCCGCGCGATATGTGGTTGGATTGGTGATTTCCGTATTGTCGATAGCGATGATCGTGCTGATTGACGGGTTGCAAGTGCTGGTCAATCCGGATTGGTCATTCGCGGGCAATCTGTGGGCGGCGCCGTTGGGAGGTTTCTGCACCGCGCTGATGGTCGCGCTTATCGTGCCCACGGGTTATCTGTGGACCAAACTAGGCGGTCTTCAAGTCACGATGATGGTGATTTATGTCGTTGTATTGGCTGTATCCATACTGCTATCTATTTTGCCTGCTTCGGTGACCAGAGGATTGGCCCATGCCGCGAATGCCATCATCGCGCAACGATTGTGGCTGGTTATTGCGGTATTGACAACGACGGTTGTGGCATATGGAATCTCGTATGTGATTGCCTCTCGCATATTTGCTTCAAGGGAATGGTGACGATGAGCTGGAAATCCGTAGTAAAGCAATGTCGATTCGATTGTGTCGGGACGGGTCTGTTCAGCGTGGCGAATATGGTATTTCTGCTGGTTTTCCCGGTGCTGTCTATCGTGTTATCGCTGGTGATGATACCGACCCACGTCGATGAACACGTTGCCAGTGGTCTGATGGGCGGATGCGGAGGTTTGGCATCGGCGATGGCATGTATGAGTGCATTGGGGCCTGCGTCATCCGAGGAATCTGCAGGGCCCAGTGCCATGCGAGGGCTGATTCCCGTTTCACGCACTGCGCAAGTTGTAGGTCGGTACCTCTTTCTGTTGGTGGTTGGCCTGCTCTGGGCTCTGGATGTGGTGATATGCGGTGGCATCTTCATTGTCTTTGGCGATATAGCAGATATGGGGTGGATTGGTGCCTTGGCATCAGGTGCCTCCATCTTCGCTTTGGCTATCATTCTTGGGTCGGTGCTGCTGGCCTGTGCATACCGGTTCACCTTCCGCAAGATGATGATGGCCTTTGGCGCGGTCATGGTTGGCTTGTATGCCGTCATTGCGCTGCTGGCTCGATTGCCTGTCGACTGGCAATGGCTATTGCTGAATATTGCCGATTTCCTGACGATCTGGTGGCATACGGCGCTTGTTCTCGCCGTGTTGTGTCTGCTCGCATTTTTTGGCTCCATGCTTATAGCCATCCGCATCTACCGAGCCAAAGAACTCTAGCCGCGCATTTGTCTGACCGCGAATGAAAAGAGACCGACAGGAATCTGTCGGTCTCTTTCCGTTATCGGTGTGTTATCAGTCCACCAGATCCAGAGCGATTGGCTGGTGCGGTTGCTGGGAATCGCTTTCATTGGCCGTGCGGCGCGCGCGGATGGCGGCGGCTGCGCGCTTGACGGTCTTGATAACTTCCTGCAGCACCACCACGCCGAAACCGACCGCGATGATTTTCAGCCACATGTCGATCGGCAGCGGCACGGTGCGGAACATCGCGCCGCCGAATTGCACCACTAGCACCTGAAGTGCGAACATCAGCGCGAACACGCCGATCATCACTTTATTGCGCAGCAGATTGGCGAACAGGCTGGCGTTGCCCAGCTCGCGGCTGTTGAAGGCGTTGAACAGCTGGAATACCACGAACAGCGTGAACAGAATGGTCGACTGCTGTTCGGCGGTGCCGCCCATGAAGTTCGTCCAGCTTTGCGCCATGAACACCACGGCGATGAACGCGCCGGAGACGATGATGCGCTCCAGCATGCCGCGCGAGACGATGCCGGCGTCGCGGCGGGTGGGCCTGCGGTCCATAAGATTGTCGCGAATCGGCTCCATCCCGAGCGTCAGCGCGGGAGGGCCATCCATGATGATGTTGACCCACAGCAGCTGCAATGCGGTGAACGGCGCGGCCAGACCACTGAACAGCGAGGCGAGTACCACGACCACCGAAGACAGGTTCACGGTGAGCTGGAACTGGATGAATCGCTGGAAATTCTCGTAAATGCCACGGCCCCAGTGCACGGCCTTGACAATGGTGGCAAAGGAATCGTCCAGCATCACGATATCGCTGGCTTCCTTGGACACCTCGGTGCCGGCGATGCCCATGGCGATGCCCACGTCCGCGTTCTTGATGGCGGGCGCGTCGTTGATGCCGTCGCCGGTCACCGCCACCACATTGCCCTGGGCTTTCAGAGCGTTCACCACGCGCATCTTGATAACCGGCGTGCTGCGGGCGATCACGCGGATGCGGCCGATTTCGCGGGACAGTTCCTCGTCGCTCATTTCCTCGATCTGGCGCGCCTCGACGGCGATATGCCGCTCGTCCAGAATGCCGAGTTCGTTGGCGATGGCCGTGGCGGTCACGATGTTGTCGCCGGTGAGCATCTTGAGCTCGATGCCCGCCTTGCGGCAGCGCTCCACGGCACCGGGCACATCCTCGCGCAGGGGATCCACGATGGCCACGAAGCCGTCGAACATCATGCCGGATTCCAAGCCGGCGCGGTCGGCAGCGTAATCGAGAGCCGCAGTGTCGGCGTCCTTATCGGAAATATGGCGGTGGGCGAAGCCGAGCACTCGGCAGGACTGCGCCTGGAACTTCGCGATCTCCCGTTCGATTTCGCCGCGCGTCTTGGCGTCGACGGCGCACAGGTCGAGCATCTTCTCCGGGCTGCCTTTGGCGAACACGGTAATGCCGTCGCCGTCACGCACCACAGTGGTCATGCTCTTGGTCTCCGACGAGAACGGATACGTGTGGAGCACCGTCGCGCGCTCGCGGCGAATCCGGTAGTCGAGTCCGGCCTTGTGCGCGGCGACCAACAGTGCGCATTCGGTGGGGTTGCCGATGAATTCCGGCATCGCGCCGGCCTCGGCTTCGGTGGCGCCCGGGAAGGTCACGTCGGCGGTGCCGTTGACGCAGAAGTTCTCCAGCAGCATGCGGTTCCTGATCTGCTCGGGCTTCTCCAAGGCGCGGCCCGGCGCGTTGTACGCCTCGATCACGGTCATGCGGTTCTGGGTCAACGTGCCGGTTTTGTCCGAGCAGATCACGTTGATGCAGCCGATGGTCTCGCACGCCACCATCTTCTTGACCAGCGCGTTCTGCTTGGACATTTTGATGATGTTCACCGCGAGGCACGCGGCCACGATGGTCGGCAGGCCTTCGGGCACGGCGGCCACGATCAGCGTTATGGAGGTGATGAACGCCTCGGAAATCGTGTCGAACGAGGCGGTGCCGGAAGCCACGAACCGGGCTACCTGAAGCACGAACACCAGTGCGGCCACAATCGAGCCCACCACGGCGATCACCTTGCCGAGCTTCGCGAGCTTCTCCTGCAGCGGCGTCATACCGGTGTTGGCGGCGCGCAGTTCGCGGGCGATCTTGCCGAACTCGGTGTCGTCGCCCACGGCGGTGACCACGGCACGGCCATTGCCGGCGGTCACGAAGCAGCCGGAATACAGCATGTTCGTGCGGTCGGCCACCGGGGTCTTCGGGTCGGTGAACACGGCGTCGGCGGCTTTGGCACTCGGCACGCTTTCGCCGGTGAGCGCGGATTCGTCGGCGGTCAGATCGTTCGATTCGATGAGGCGCGCATCGGCCGGCAGCTTGTCGCCGGTGCTGATCTGCAGTACGTCGCCGATGGTGATGTCTCGCTGCGACACCAGCGTGACCTCGCCGTCGCGCACCACGGTGACGGTCGTGTCGTCATTGATGTCGTTCAGCGCTTCGAATGCCTTGGCGCTGCGACCCTCCATCACCACGGTGATGGTCACGGACAGGGCGATGGCGAAGAAGATGCCCACGCATTCGAGAATGTCGGCGTGGCCGCCGGCCATGGCGCGGGTGATGTTGACGCCCAGGGTGATGGCCGCCGCGATCATAAGCATGATGAGCATCGGGTCGGCGGCCGTCTTGACGATGCGGGAAAGCATCGATTCCGGCTTCGGCTTGGTGAAGGCGTTGGGGCCGTACTGGTTCAGGTTGTGCGCGGCCTGTTCGCTGGTCAGGCCTTGATGTGCATCGGTGCCCAGCGTGCTGATGACTGCTGGCGCATTCTGCATGAATGGTGCGGGCGTCTGCCCGTTGGCCGTGGTCATATGTTCCTCTCGTTTGGTTGACACACCGCACTGAAACCCGCGTAATATCACTCGCGTACCGCGCAACATGGCGGCACGCAGCCAAACGAATCGTTGACGACCATGTATCGCATACTCCGCGGTACATGAGTCTCGTCATTTAAGGCAAAGCCAGACCGTAACGGAACTGCCGACGGCCACGATGTTGACTTGCCACATTGCGGTTTGGGCCGAGCCCTTCGCCGCAATGCTGTCTACTCCCTCATGGGACTATTCAGTTGCAGAAACAGAACCTAACAAACCACATGGATTTTCCCGTTCGCCGGCAGCATGGCGATTCCCGCCTTCCTAGAAAAAACAAGCAACACGCCATTGGCTCGTTGCAGGTGAAAAGCCGCAAGAAAGCCGCGCGTGACAAGGCTCGGACATGCTTGAACATGCCTGGACCTTCGACTTGTGACATCAGAAAACAAAAAACCGATACATGCTGGTAAAGCATGTATCGGTTGGGAATTGTCAGTTAGTGCCGTCAGCGGACTATCACAGCGCCTGGGCGGCCTTTTCGACGTAATCTTCCATGCCGTCGATGGCCACAACGTCCTTGAACCGCACGTCGGCGGTCTCAAGACCACGCAGGGCGGCCGGGGCGGTGGTGTCGGTCTCGTGGGCCAGCACATCCATGCACTCGAAGTCGGTGCCGGTGGCGTCGAAGCCCAATGCCTCGTTCACCACGCGCGGGAACTTGTAGGGGCTGGCGGTGGAGAGCAGCACGCGCGGGGTCAGCGGGTCGCGCGGCATCTGCTCAAGCAGGTAGTAGCCGCAGGCGGTGTGCGGGTCGATCACGTAGTGGTTCTCGTCCCAGCAGTGTTTGATGGACTCGCGTACCTGATCCTCATCGGCCCAACCGGTGCCGAAGATCTGACGAATCTTGGCCAGCAGTTCTTCCGGGATTTCGTACGTGCCCCACTTGTTGAGGTCGTTCATCAGCATGGAAATCAGACGGGTGTCGCCCTCGGACAAGTAGTACAGCATGCGCTCCAGGTTGGAGGAGATGAGGATGTCCATCGAGGGGGAGATGGTCTGGAAGAACGGGCGCTGGCGGTTGTAGGTACCGGTGGTCAGGAAGTCGAACAGCACGTTGTTCTTGTCGGAAGCCACCACGAGGTGCTTGACCGGCAGACCGAGCAGCTTGGCATAGTAGCCGGCGAGGATATCGCCGAAGTTGCCGGTCGGGACCACAAACTCGACCTCATCGCCGACGTTGATCACCTGGTCGGCGAGCAGTTGGGCGTAAGCGGAGAAGTAGTAGACGACCTGCGGCACCAGACGGCCCACGTTGATGGAGTTGGCGGAGGAAAGCACCACGTGCGAATTGCCGGCGAGACGCTCGGCCAGGGCGCGGTCGCCGAAGATGCGCTTGACCGCGGACTGGGCGTCGTCGAAGTTGCCTTCCACGGCGGCCACCTGCACGTTGGAGCCGGCTTGCGTGGTCATCTGCAGCTCCTGGACCTGGGAGACCTTGCCTTCCGGGTAGAAGACGGTGATCGCGGTGCCCGGGGCGTCCGCGAAGCCGGCCAGCGCGGCCTTGCCGGTGTCGCCGGAGGTGGCGGTGAGGATCATGATCTTCTCGTCCGCGTCGCCATCGGCCGGCGTGGTGTGCGCCATGAAGCGCGGCAGGATCTGCAGCGCCACGTCCTTGAACGCGGAAGTCGGGCCGTTGAACAGTTCGAGCACGTAATCGTCGCCCAGGGGCTTGAGCGGGGTGATGCGCTCGTCGGACCACTGTTCGCCGTAGGCGTCGGCGATGCACTGGCCCAGCTCCTCGGCCGTGAAGTCCGGCAGCAGCGCGCCCAGCACCTCGGCGGCGATTTGCTGGTACGACTTGCCCGGCAGGGAGGCCACGTCCACCTTGGTCTTGCCCAACGCGTCCGAAACGAACAGGCCGCCGTCATCGGCGATGCCCTTACGAATCGCCTGCTTGGCGGTCAGCGAATCGGTGGTGCTACGGGTGGAATGGAAGGTGGTTGTCACGATGAATCCTTCTGCCTGAAAGGGATGATGAATCCACATCAGTCTAGCGTGGGCCGTGGGCAGAAGGGCCGTCCGTCTCGCATAACCGACCGGTCGCACCGGCGAAAATCACCATTGCCATCGAACGGGGACCGGCCATATCATGAAACAGGCCGGCTGCAAACGGGCCATACGGTAAGGCGACAACGGCGA
>OLQJ01000970.1_pt1 | contig 11369 bp, 9 predicted proteins | sample 1673231 | NCBI WGS metagenome assembly OLQJ01 (sample SAMEA3136769, study PRJEB25190) | human gut metagenome | biome: human gut; feature: human-associated habitat; material: faeces | place: Austria | collected 2013
CTGTTCCTTATATATTTCGGCACAATCAATTACTCGTGATCTGGAATTTCTATTTCCCGTACCAACGGTCGGCAGGTTTCCTGACTTGTAAATCTTACATAGAATCTCCTTCCCAGTCTCCCAGTGGATGTCTAACACAACCTCAGATTCTGTGCTAACACATGATCTATGTATTCACTCACAGTGACGAGTTCGTACAGGTCTCGCACCTGTTTCCCTTTTACCTGTCTTCTAAAAACAGCACCGAACGTTCTTCATAATTTTCCATAACAAATATAACATTTAGACTTGAGAAAGTCAATGAAACCGGGGTTTTATTACAATTCATTATACTTCAGTGGCATACTTAAAAAGCTTCCACAGGATTTCTCCCATAGAAGCTTCTTTTTTCAATTTATACGCCAAATTCCTCATACAATTTCTTACGATATTCCAAATCCTCCAACGCCTTAATACTATCTTCCTGACGATTCTGCTTTGAAAGCTTCATTAATAAATTGGCAAGCCGTTCTTCCCCTATACGTTCTCCTTCTTTTCTTCCTTCTATTCTTCCTTCCTCTCTTCCTCGTATTCTCCCTTCTCTTAAGCCTCGCTCTGTTGCCTCTTCTCTTACCAGTCTTTCTCTTTCTTCCATCTTCATATACTCGACCTCCACACTTGTACTTGTTTTTATCTCCTGTATACTCTCATGCAGACGGCGAAGTCTTTCATCACATTCCTCTGGAAGTCCATGTTCATTACTCTCAGTAATATAATGAAGAAAATCCACTAATTCTTTCGATACTTCATCTTCATTTTCCCCTTTTGTACTGAGAAATAATTTTGTAACCTCATCTCCAAGTAATAAATCCGGCTGTTCCTTGCAGCGATTTTCAAACGTATAGCAATACTATTTCCTTCCTTCCGATTCTGCATCTCTACATCAAAAACGCGACCATCTTCAGATTCTGCGACAAAATCCATTCGAATTCCACGTTTTCCCGGAATATTGTGAATAACCTTCTGACCTTCTTTCCACTTGAGGCTTTTTAATCGCAAACCAGTAGATAATTCGATAATTGTCTTGCAATTTTCCAGTTCCGCGGTTGCCACATCAAATAGAAAATCGTCCGTGAGATTCATCTCCTTTAATGGCTTCCATCTGTCTTCCTGCATGATTAAGTTTTCGGTTCTCTCCATACACTTTTCTCCTTGTATTATACCATTTATAGCTATTTTTTCAAACATGGAATATCGGACGAATCTGTCCGTATGATCAGAGCAGAACTGCTCTTAAATTAACTTGATCTTTTTCGAATGTTTGAAGTGGGTATATCATAACATATTCAGCATCTTCTATACAATCAATTATTACTTAAACTTTTCTTAAATCTGTAGAACTTTTGATAAATGTAATTTTTACATGCTATCTCGTTTCATTAGATATACAGACGTAAGTAGCTTTATAAATTCGTCTGATTTGCCAAGAAAGGACAGCCATGTGTTTTTTCACATCGGCTGTCCTTTTGACATTTCATAAATATGCTGTTAAACAAAATCCACTAACTACAATAACTTTACTTCTTTAAAAATCCCATGATTCAGCTGATAGCCAACATTCTTAATACACATCTGTCCGGCAAAATGTGCTTTTCCGATCATATGAATGCAGGCCTGTGCATACCCGATTGGCTCTTCTAACTGATGGTCCACAAACTTCGCTTTTTCTGTTCCAATAAGAGCAAGCGTCGTTTTCGGGCAGAGCAGAATCATAGTCTTATCATCAGCAAGCTGCTCTACTTTCTTCAAGAATGGGTACGTAAAATTCACCGTAACAGCTTCCATCATCTTCGGTCCCAGAATATTCACTCCGCCAGAAGAATCTGCATAGCTGATCAAATCTCCCCCGTACTCTTTCACCAGTTCCATATATTTCAAAATCTGATCTCCCAGTTTCCAGAAGACCTTTTCCATCACTTCCGGTTTTTTTCGCATTCCCTTGAACACATATCTTGCATCGATCAGCACATTGAGAATTGTAAATGGTCCTGCCACTTCGAATACAACATGTTCTCCTTCTTCACGAAGTTTTTTACATGCAAGAAGAGTCTCTTGAATTCGTCCTTTCGTGAAATCCATGTCCGGCAGATTTAATATTTCTTCTACATCTGTACAGACATATCCTCCAGCTCTCGGACCGGCAATCTCATTTCCAAGATTTATAATTCCTCCCATAGCCTCTGCCTCTAATGTATGGCAAAATGGAAGTTCACATATAACTGCTTTATCTTTCTCTTTCAACATTTTTGAAAGAGTCACCATTGTATCACAGTGTGTATATGCATCTGGAAATGTTAGTCCCAGTCCTTCTGTCACTTCTGAACGAATTCCTGCTGAATTATCATATGTACAATTAAAATCTTTTATATCTCCCATATTTTTAACATTACCTCTTCGCATAACCAAGATTGGATTCCCTCGCTTTATCCGGGTACTTCCTATCTCATTCGTTTCTTCAATTTTTAGTGAACTTCCGGAAACATAAGGCAATCGGCAAATAATCTCTCATAGCCTTCTGTTGCACCAAGTTCCATATAATCCATATGATGAGCCAGTTCTTCCATCTCTCGCTTCACCTGACCAGATAAGAGCGCCATATAAGCCCCGGTCTTGGAAGAGTTACCGACATAGACAAGTTTATCTTTCACTTCTGCCGGAAGAATTCCTGTTCCAATGAGGCTGTCTGCCGGAAGATGTGCTCCAAATTGTCCTGCGATCATAACCTTGTCAAGCTCACTCATCTCTTTTCCTGCCTTCTTAAGAAGTGCATAGAAGCCAGACAGAATGGCTCCTTTTGCAAGCTGTACCTGTCGGACATCTCCCTGAGTGATCTTAAGGTCTTCCGTCATCTTAAACTGACGTTTGATACCATCCATCTCAATCATTGGGTAACGATAATCTGTCTCTTCCAGATTCTTCAACTTGATAAATGCGCCGTCTTTTCTTACAAGTCCGGTTCTTACCAATTCTTTTACCACTGCCAGAATACCGCTTCCACAGACACCGATTGGATCGGCATTGCCGATAATTTTCAGCTTCACGCCATCTTCCTTAATTTCAACATCTTCAATAGCTCCCTCTGCCGCACGCATACCTGAGCTGATGTTCATACCTTCCAGTGCCGGACCTGCGGCACAGGAACAGGAAAGTAATCTTCCATGATCTGAAAATACAATCTCTCCATTCGTTCCGATATCAATAAACAGAACATTTTCATCTGCCTTATGAAGCTCACAGACATAAGCTCCTGCCACAATATCTGCTCCGATATAAGATGATACTGACGGCAGACAATAAAGTCTTGCCCCTCTGGATGCATGAATACCAATCTCCTCTGCTTCAATATCCTTTGCCTTTACAAACATTGGTGCATACGGTGATTTTCCAATGGACAGTGCATCTACACCAAGAAGCATATGCATCATCGTACAGTTCGCTCCTACAGAGACCTCGTAAATCTGTTCTTTCTTCACTCCGGTCTGTCCACAGACATCTGCGATCATCTCATTGATGGAAGCAACGATTGCTTCCTTAAGTGCCTGTACCCCCTTCTTGGGATGCTCCATCTCATAAGTAATACGAGTCAGGACATCCAGCCCAAAATGCTTCTGTGCATTGATCATAGAGGAATCTGCCAGTTCTTTTCCGGTCAGCATATCAATCAGTGCAGTAACAACGGTTGTTGTTCCGATATCTATTGCGATTCCATACATAGAATCTGTAGTATCTCCCTCTTCCAGATCCATCAGCACTTTTTTGCCATCTTTTTCACGATGGATAACTGCCGTGTAACCTCCTTCTTTGAAATAGAATCCACGCAATACAGAAAATGGAAATTCCACATCCGAAAGTTGTTCTTTAATCTGATCTTCAAATGGTGTCTGGTCTGTCAAAAGCGGCTTATGTATATTCACAATCTGTTTGACAATATCCAAGTCTTTTTCGAATTTTGGCACATATCCTTTTGATAGAACTTCATGCTTGCGCTCTTTCTGCATCAGCTCTACTTCCAGATCACACTGTGGATGAACCATACAAGAAAGACGCACACCACTTTTTACTTCTTCTGGTTTTAAAAAACGTAATTCTGTAGAAGATACTTCCCCTGCTTCTCCTGATACGATGCGTACTTTACACTTTCCACATACTCCTTTTCCATTACACGGATTATCAATAAATATGTTCTGCGCCAGCAAGATTTCCAGAAGGCTTGCTCCCGGTTCATAATCGTATTGCTTGCCAGACTGAACGATACGTAATTTATACATTAGCTGCTTCCTCCATAATTCCATGACGGATTGCCTGAATATTGGTCAGTGGTGACTTCGTTCCAAGTCCGCATGCCGGAGAAATGATATTAGAACCGTCTCTCCAACATTTTATTGCAAGCTGCTCTACCTTCTCAGGCTGTCCAAACTCCAGCGTCCATGTACTGACATTTCCCATCAGGGCGTGCTTTTTTAAATGTTCGCGTGCCTCACGCATAGATACACAGGAATCGAAACTAAGTACGTCAGAATGTATCAGTTCTGCCTGCGGATATACATTTTTCATCTGTCCGCAAATATGCATGATTTTTCCCATGGTTTCTTTCTGAAGAGCATCCCAGATCATATTATTATATTTGACCGTATACTCCTCAAAAAGCTTCGGTCCCAAAATTTCTCCTGTTCCACTTGGATCGGAAATTGCAATTATATCTGCGCCGGCATCAATCTGTGCTCTTGCAAACTTTATGATCTCATCAGTCACAAACTGCATGTAACGGTGTGCTTCTTCTTTTTTCTTACGAAGCTCTTTATAAAAAATAACCGGCTCCATAACGGAACTTGCTGTGCTGACCGGTCCCGTAATATTTCCGATAATCGGCACATCTAAGTTTCTGGATTTTAGAATACGGATTGCATCCAGTACAACCTTTGCTCTTCCTTCCTCCATACTCATCGGTGTAATAGTCTCCCACTCTGTGACCGAATTGATCGCATATCCCGTTACATGCGGCTCATAAATCTTACTGCCCATAGTCACCTGAGCCCCCATAGCTTCTGCCTCTATCGTCATGCAGAATGGAACACCTACATTTTCAAAGCAGCCTTTTTCATAATTAGCTTCTGCCAGATCTGCCATCATTCTGGCATTCAGATGTGCCTCCGGCCAACTTACATTTGCCTCATCCATCAGATCTGTCGTTATCATATTCATCATTCCACCGGGACAGATACATGGCGGTCTGTCTGTCGGCTCCTGATGCATGGCTTTCCTAATTCGTTCTTTTGCATCCATAAATCCCCAGCTCCTTTTTCGAATTCTTATTCGGATTCTTTTATATTTAGCCTGGCCTATACCTTTTCAGACCGTTTCCAGTACAGCTTTTGTCTTTTCTATCTAGGCAATTCCTGTCAGCTCTTTCGCAACTTTTACAGCTTCAACCGCATTCACAGAATATCCCTCTGCTCCGATATCGTCCGCAAATTTTTTGGAAATCGGGCTTCCTCCGACCATAACTTTAAACTTATCACGGATTCCCTGGTCTTTTAATTTCTCTATAACTGTCTGCATTCCACCCATAGTTGTCGTCATCAGTGTGGACATACAGATCAGATCTGCATCTACCTCTTTTGCCTTCTCAATAAACTGGTCAAGCGGAACATCTCGTCCAAGATCATACATCTCGAATCCTGCTGTCTCCATCATAATCTTTACCAGGTTTTTACCGATGTCATGAGTATCTCCTTCCACAACACCAATAACTGCTTTTTTCTTTGTCTGATCATCTGTATTTTCCAGATGCGGACGAAGTACATCCAGTCCCGCATACATCGCATCAGAGCAAAGGAGTACATCTGTTACAAAATACTCTTCTGCATCGTAAAGCTCACTGGCCTTGTTCATACCATCTACAAGACCTTCCATAATTCCGTCAAACGCCGGATATCCGGCCTCAATATATTCTTTCGCAACTTCTACGACTTCCTCATCTTCCATCTCTACTACACACTCTGATAATTTTGCTAATAATTCTTCTTTAGATGCCATACTATAAATCCTCCATAATCTAAATTTTTATTTTGTTAGAAAATACCTCATAGCCCGCAAGCTGTTTTTTCCTGACATTCTCATCTCTTGACGTGTTTTATCTTGATACATTTTAACATTAATTACACATATCTTCAAATTGAGCACTTCCATATATTCGTACAGACATTTATCCATTCTATATGTCATCCATCAGATAACGAATCGCCCAGGCCGGCACTTCCGGAATCTTATCCAAAACTTCACTATCATATATAAATGCCACTGGATACTCCGGTTTTTTTCTCGGATAAACGCCCATTCCATCTGTAAAATACAGCATTCCATTCAAGTTCGTAAGTTCTCCGTTTTTTCGAAGTTCTTCTATATACTCAAATGCCGGTCTGAAATCAGTTCCTCCCCGGCCATAAAGTGTCAAGTCTTCCATCACCTGCTCCAGTTCTTTCTCTGATGTAATCTTCACATCCTTCTGAACCAACGCATCACACTGGATCAGATGGAAATTCACTCTGTCTTCGCTTTTCTGCCCACTTTTCAATATCTGGTATGTTTTTTCCAGAAATCTCCGAAGTTTTTCTTCCTCCACTGACCCTGAAGTATCAATCACAGTCACAAATGTTTTCACTACCCGGACATCCTTGTACTCCAACGGCTCGATCAGCGGCATATTTCCATACAGTTGCATTCCATAAGTATAGAAATTATAATCAAATTCCTCTTCATTGATCTTCATACGTTCCCCAAGCCTGTTGAACTTTCTTAAGAATGCACTATAGTCCTGCTTCTTTCTGTTCGCAAGCTTTAAATTCACCAAAAAATCACCGGTTTCACCACTCCGGCTTCTCATAAATGTCTCAAGTTCCACCTGAATCTTTTTCGCAGCCTGCTTCCACAGCTCTTCCAATTTTTGATTCGAGAACATGACTTCCCGGTTCTGACTCACCTGCCCCGATTTCACCGGGATTACATCTTTCCTGTTTTTTGTTTCAGGATACCAGAAGCTGTGGTCATCCCGACGGAAAATTTTCTCCAGCCGGTCTATCTCTGACTCTTTCGTCTTTTTCAGATATCCATAAATCTTTTCCGCATTCATAAGTCCCACATTTTTCCGGATGCGGTCAAGTTCCCGCTTTTCATCTGCCCCGGCACTAATGTCTGCAAAGTCCAGTTTCCAGCTTTCGATGATATATTCTGTTGCCATATCGCATGCAAGATCCCATTTTCTTTGCTCGATCTGTGGATTTACAAAGAAATGTCTGAATATTCCATGCACAACTAAATGCAAATACATTCTGCTGACGAAACCTTTCTCTTTTTGATATGCTCTCAGTACGTATTCTGGATTATAGTAAAGATTTTTTCCATCTGTTCCCATACCATATGAACGATTACACATACATTTAGAGGGACTCTCCGTCAGCATCCGAATTGCCGGTTCCAGAAACCTCATATTGACCAACGTTCTCTGTCTGCTAAAGTTCAGAACTTCTGAAGCCACTTTTATTATTTCCACACACATAAATATTACACCTGATCAAGCCCCAGATTTTGAATCTGATCCATAAGATTTTTCTGTCTCTCGTAGAACATCAAATTCTTATTATGTTTAAAATACTCCCGACATCCATACTGACTGATAAATCTGGCCGTATATTCATTTTCCGTAAGTTCTGTCACAAGTACAAGAATCTCCTGTCCTTCTTCAAACACATCTTCACAAAAGTAAAATGAGTTGGACAGACAGCCCGATGCTTTTCTTGTCTGCTCTTGAAAGCTTTCTGTCAACTGGGCAAAATAATCTCTGAGAATTACAAAATCTCTTTCATCCGGAGTCCGTATGCCTGCTTTTTCCCGGCATTCTTCCAGATAAACAAGCACACGGTCATCTTCCCACACCTGGGCACGGGATAAATTACCGGCACGTTTTTTCTGTTTTTCTTGTTCCATTAAACATTCTTTTTGTTGTTCGATACAAGAAACAAGGTCTCGGCCTTTTTCCACATCTGCTTTTATCTTTTTCAGGCAATCCCCAAATACAAACAATGCATTTTGCATCTCCATTGTCTCTTTAACAGTATCCGTAATTCCATCCATCAAAAGACCAAGGAAAGAAATCCTCTCATCAAAAGATGCTTTCATCGCCCTCTGTCTTACTTGCTCTGATGGAATGCCAAATAAGATACGGTCCACCTGATAATCATTTTTATATTTTTTGAACAAATCATAATAAATTGCAAAGTCACGGGCAATCTGCTCGTCCTGCACGTACTGGCTGATCAGATTCAGATCCACAGGCAGATTCTTCTTTTCACTCAGACACATGATCTGACTTAAATCTTCCCAGCCTCTTGCTGTCACAAAATGCTTTCCATCCACAGTATTTTTCACGGAATAAAATGCATCTTTCTTCAGATCCAGATAAGTCAGGATTGCCGGGTGCATCCCCTGCTCATAAGCATATGTTTTCCAGACACTATAATCAGGCTCTACATCCATTCTCTTTACGCGGTCCCAGGACGCAATATCGAATTCCCTCACAGAATGATTGTATTCTGGCGGATTCCCTGCTGTTACGATAATCCAGCCCTCAGGCACTTTGTGCTGTCCAAATGTCTTGTACTGTAAGAACTGAAGCATCGCCGGCGCCAACGTCTCAGATACACAATTGATCTCATCTAGAAAAAGAATCCCTTCACATATTCCCGTGTCCTCCATCACTTCATAAACCGCTGCAATAATCTCACTCATCGTATACTCAGATACCTGAAATTTTTCTCCGCCATACTCCTTTTCTACAATGTATGGAAGTCCCAGTGCACTCTGCCTTGTGTGATGTGTCATCGTGTAAGACACAAGTGCTACTCCAAGTTCCTGCGCGACCTGCTCCATAATTGCAGTTTTACCGATTCCCGGCGCTCCCATCAAAAATACCGGACGCTGCTTTTCTGTCGGAATTATATATCTGCCTTTTTCATCCTTTTCCAGGTACAATTTTACCGCATGTTCAATCTGCTCTTTTGCTTCCCTAATATTCATAAATATCATGACAACGCTGCCAGAAGCTGATCAAGCTGGCTGCCCGTCTCCTCCTTCTTATCCTCATTTTGGATTTCATCCTGATAATTCAACAGCATGCTGCGGATCTCCATATCGGATTTTTGCAGTGACTGATTCAGAAGTCTGTTCACTGCCTGTTCCGCCAATAAATTGTAATGAATGAAAAACTGTAATAACTTTTTATTTTCTAATAAAAGGACTTCATAGGAACTCCGGTTTTCTTTCAGATCCTTCACATAAGAATCAAGGATTTCACTTCTTACATCTCCCTGTTCTACCAGGTAATCTGCAAGTCCTGCTGCCGCCCACATTCTCCATTCTTTTGCAAATCTCGTAATCCTCATATTCGGTGCAATGATTTCTTCCATGTCATAGCAAGTTGTCCACATATCCCAGTCCTGAAACACTTCTTCATCCACCGGGTTTCCTTCTATATACACTCGTTTTAATGCAGAACATTGTGAAAAAATGCCTTTGCCAAACTCTGTCACCCGTTTTGGGAAATGAAGTTCTTTTAAATTCGTACACCGGTAAAACACCTTGCGTTCTACCACCTCCAGTCCTTTTGGCAAATGTACTTTCTCCAGACTGACACAAGTCACAAAAGCACCTTCTTCAATTCGCTTCACACTCTCCGGTAAATCCACCTGTTCCAGAGCCGCGCACCCGGAAAATGCATGAGCCCCAATCACTTCTGTATCATGCGGCAGTATTACTTCCCGCAGTTTTCCACAATCATTGAATGTATCATGTGGAATCTCCACCAGATGTTCTGGAAACTTCGCTTTTTTTAACATCCTGCAATAACGGAATGCACTGTGCCCAAGTTTCTGCAAATTCTCCGGTAATTCCATATATTCCAAAGGTGTTCCGCTGAAAGCATAGATGTCGATTGTTTTTATGCTTTCCGGTAAATGTATCTTTTTGATTCCACTCCCCTGAAAGGCATGCTTTCCGATTCGTTCCACTGAATCTGGCAAATGCACTTCCTGCACTTCCATGCAATACTCAAAAGCACTGTCTGCGATGATCCGGATACCATCCGGCACTTCTACAAATGCGTCAGCTCCAAGATATTTTATAAGCGTATCTCCTTCTATCTGAAGATTTTGATCTACGTTTCCGGATTCCATTACACTTTTTAATACTTCCCGTGCATCTTCACTTTTCAACGCTTTCGTATTCAGTCGTTCCAGCGCTTTCCAGCCTTCTTCTATTTCCTCCGATTCTACATCGTCTGAATCAATATTATTGACCAGAATCACATCTGCATGTTCAATCTGGTCTACATAAAATTCTCCCAGTCCGGAGGCATATGCCTCCACCATGCCAATGTCTACAACTGTAACATTCGGTCCGATCATCATCTCAAGATGTTCCTTCTCTTTTAGCTGCGTACATACTTTCACGACATCGGACAGTTTTCCAAATCCAGATGCTTCTATAAAAATTCTGTCCAGGCAATCTTCCATGGCAATCCGGCGCATCTTTTCTTCAAACTCAAGTGCCATCCCGCAGCAAATACAGCCCTCACCGATTTCTTCATAGATCAAGCTGCCTTCTGCATTTTCCCGGTCAACTGCCTGTGCACCAAAATCATTTTGAATTACCGCAGTCTTTCCCTTTACCTGTTCTATACATTGATTTAAGAATGTTGTTTTTCCGGATCCCCGAAATCCAGATATGATCTGAACAACCATGTCCTGTTTATCAACCTCCATCAGATTAGTTTTCTGATTTTATATCTTTTTATTCAAATTTGGCAGATTATCTTTCCGACACATTTTACTCAAAGTTCTTAGGATCTAATGGCCATTTTCCATACTTTCTTGCTGCATTCATAAACGCTTCAATATTCTCCAATTTTACCTGGCCGGAAAGATCACATCCAGAGGCAAGAATATAACCATTCGGTGAATCCCATGCTTTCTGCAAACACCTCTTTACAGCTGCATCCATTTCTTCCTTTGTTCCCTGAATAAAATAGTCGACCGGTGCCACATTTCCAAGAATCGGCATCTTCTGCCCTGCTGTATTTTTTACATGCTCCAAATCAACGACATTGTCCACACTGATCATATCACTTCCTGCATCTGCCATGTCATCAATTGTTTTGGTCGTATCCCCACATATATGATAGCAGACCATTCCTCCTGCATCATGAATTGCCTGATTTACTTTTTTTGCATACGGAAGCACAAACTCCTGATACTGACTCTTTCTCAAGATTGTGCCAG
>OLQJ01000975.1_pt1 | contig 11338 bp, 9 predicted proteins | sample 1673231 | NCBI WGS metagenome assembly OLQJ01 (sample SAMEA3136769, study PRJEB25190) | human gut metagenome | biome: human gut; feature: human-associated habitat; material: faeces | place: Austria | collected 2013
CGTTGGCCTTCTGGCTCAGGAAGACGTCGAGGAAACGCTCGTAGTGGCCGATGTCGAGATCGGTTTCGGCACCGTCTTCGGTCACGTAGACCTCACCATGCTGGAACGGGTTCATGGTGCCCGGGTCGACGTTGATGTACGGATCGAGCTTTTGCTGCAGAACATGGATACCGCGGCTGCGCAGCAAACGACCGAGCGAAGATGCGGTCAGGCCCTTGCCGAGAGAGGAGACAACGCCGCCAGTGACGAAAATATGCTTGGTGACGTGTTCTTGAGAATTACCATGTGTTCTTCTAACCATGGAATTTCACTCTATCATCCGTGTATGACCCGGCGTGTTCACCAGACGCGTCGGCCCCGACATGGCGTACTTGAACAATACGAATAGTAGGCTCGTCAAAAAGCATACGCAAGGTCATAATCACGTCAAACGTCTTATCCGCCAGCTATTGCAGGTATTGGTCGAGACGCACTAGGCCTAACGCATATAGGACAAACGCTGTTTTCAGGTTTTTCAGCGAGGCCCATTCATCGGCACCGTGCGCGTTGCCGGCACCTGGTGCGATGAATGGCGGGGTCTCCAGGTCGATGCCGTCGACCGCCGGCACATGGTCGGCATGGAATTCGGGACCGAAGTTGAGTGCGCGCGGGATAAAGCGGGCGTGGGTGCCGTCGCCGACAGCCACGGGTCGAGCCTCGCAACCGAGCACGTCGTTGTAGGTTGCGGTGAGCAACTGGACACGCGGGTCGTCAGCCTGCACGTAGTATGGGTCATCGTTAAGGATGTCGACAATGCGGCCGCCCGCCGCTTCGGCTTGTGCTTGAATACGCTCGATGATTTGTTCGTGTGCCTGGCCTACCGCATAACGGATGTCGAAGTGCAATACGATGGCATCTTCAGAAGTCTCACCTGATACCGCGCCTAATACCTTGTCTGCTTCAGCGAACTCATTCGCCGGTATAATCAAACCACCATTGGCGGTAGTCGGTCCGCTTTCCGCATTCTCGCAATCGATACCCAAGCCGGTGCCATATGAGTCTTTTGTCCATTGGGCAAGCGCCTGCGCTGCAGTGAGGTCACGGCCTTCGAGCAGACCGGACCGGGCAAGCGCCGTAGTGAGCACCGCTATAGCGTTTACGGTACCGGACGGCTGGCAGGCATGACCGGCGACACCGGTGGCCTCAATCGTGACGCCTTGCGCTGTTGCGTTGATATGCAATCGCTCGGCGATATCTGGAGCGATGTTGCCGCTCTGGCAGAATGCTTGCCGCACGGTAGATTCGTCGACGCCGGTGAGGGTGATTGCGGCGGCCCCGGGAACCGTGTTAGTGGCGGTGCCGGCATGCCAACCGCGCAATTGCGGCCCGACCGGCAGTTCGACATCCACATCGAGCAGCCCTTTTTGGATATTGTTCACCGGGAAGGGACCATCGGTGACGATGGCCTGGTACGGCGCGCCGATGTTGGCGACGAACCATTTGATGTCGTTGAGCGCGATCTCTTCGGAGCCGCCGAACAGTATACGTACGCGGTGGCGGAAACGGTGGTCGTGTTCCTTGAAGAAACGGAGTAGGAAATAGCTGGTCAGCGCGACGCCTTTATTGTCCAATGAGCCGCGACCGATAACAATATCGCCAATAACCTGCGGATCGAAGGCATCGTGCGTCCAACCGTCGTCGGCGGGGACTACGTCGAGGTGGTCGACGAAGGCGATGTCACGGTCGGTCTCCACGTTCTCCTGTGGATAAACGACTTCCATGACGTGGCCGGTGTAGTCGCGCGTAGGCAGCCCGTCTCGTCCTGCCTTGGCCAGCATATGGTCGAATACACGGCGTACTTCGGGTCCATAAGGCGCGCCCGGACGAGGATTCGGGTCCGATTCGTCGGAAACCGACGGGTAGCGCAGCAGCTCACACAGCTCATCGACGAACTGTGCGCGGTGGGCGTCAAACCAGCGTGACGCGGCATCGACGAGATCACGTTCCGTGGCGGTGAGAGTCATGGCTTCCTTTACTTGGACGCTTATGGTTTCCTCAGGTAACAGGAATCCCGGGCGCAACGTCGACTGCTACCCGGGATTGGCTGGAGGGCTTGGTTCTATTCGCTCAGCAAGTGCGCCACAGCATCGAGCGCGAGCTTGTAGCCGTAGAAACCCATGCCGGTGATGGTGCCGGTGGCCACAGGGCTGATTACGGAACGCTTGCGGAACTCGTCGCGGGCGGACGGGTTGGAAATATGGACTTCCATAAGCGGCAGGTTCTCGTCAATGACCATGTGCGCGGCGTCGGCGAGAGCATACGAATAGTGCGTGAAGGCGGCGGGGTTCATGACCACCGGGGTTTTCTCGTCGGCGGCTTGGGGCATCCAGTGCACCATTTCGGCTTCGTCGTCGGTCTGGCGCACCTCGACTTCGAGGCCGAGGTCCTTGCCCCATTCGGTGCAGAGCTTGCGCAGGGTGTCGAGGTCTTGACGACCGTAGACGTCGGGCTGGCGGACGCCGAGACGTCCGAGGTTAGGGCCATTGACAACGATGACTTTGGTCATTGGGACTCCTTTTGTTTGTGCTTCTCTCCCTCCGCCCCTTCGGGGCACCTCCCTCGCAGAGGGAGGTAGAAGGTAAATCCGACTCCGGGGTACCTCCGTTAGAGGGGAGCCAAGTACTTTTTTCTGAGGGGATGGCGAACGGCACGGCCTACGGCCGTTCAATTACTGCTGGATACGACGGAATGCTTCTTCCACGGCTTCGGCGGGCGGGTTGTCGAGGTGTACGACGTGACCAATCTCGTCGAGGACCACGAAGCGCAGCTCATTGCCGCGGGCCTTCTTGTCGCGATGCATCAATGCGAGCACGTCGTCGAACGAGCCGCCATTCCACGACGTCGGCAGACCCATCGAAGCAAGCAACGAGCGGTGATAGTCAACCAGATCCTGATCGATGTAACCGATCAGATGGGCCAGCTCGGCGGCATACACCATGCCGACGGCCACCGCATTGCCATGCCTCCAGCGGAAATGCTCGAGCTTTTCGATGGCATGGCCCATCGTGTGCCCGTAGTTGAGGAATTCACGCAGACCCTTCTCCTTCAAATCGGAGGAGACGTGGTAGGCCTTGACCTTTACCGTGCGCTCAATGAGCTCGGCAACCACGTCTTCGAGCGGCGAGCCGAGGAATGTAGAGCCGTCGAAAGCGCGCAGTTCAGCTGCGTGGTCTTCGAGGATATGCAGGATTTCGGGGTCGCGGATGAAACCGGATTTGGCGACTTCGCCGAGACCCTCGATGAAGATGTCATTGGGCAGCGTAGCCAGCGTCTTGGTGTCGGCCAGCACACCGGCAGGCGTGTAGAACGAGCCGACGAGGTTCTTGCCCTGCGGGGTGTTGATGCCGGTTTTGCCACCGGTGGAGGCATCGACCATGGCCAGCAGCGAGGTCGGGCAGTTTACATAGCGCACGCCGCGCATCCACGTGGCAGCCACGAAACCGGCCAAATCGGTTGCGGCACCGCCGCCAAGCCCCACCACGGCATCGGATCGGGTGAAACCTTCGTTGCCAAGGCGTTCCCAAATGCCGTTGGCCACGGTAATGGTCTTGCCGGGTTCGGCATCCGGAATCACGATGTCGGAAACCTCATAGCCGCCCTGACGCAACAGGGCGCGGGCACGATCGGAGTGTCGCTGCACCGGCTGAGTGTGGATAAGCGCGATTTTGGCGGGTTTGGGTCCCAGCACGTCGACCAGATGGTTCATGGCACCTTCGCCAATGACCACATCATACGGCTCAATTGCCGCTCCGGTAACATGCACTGCTCGCTCAGATACCATATCAATCACTTTCTTCGCTGCGCCCTGAGGCGTAAGCCCCCGGGTATGGACATGAACGTTGGCGACCTCGCGGAATACTGGGTCACGCTGCTTGAACAGTTTTTTCCAACGGGAGTTGGCGTTGCCATTGAGCATGGGCCGGCCTCCCCCACGGTTCGCGCGTTCCATGGCTTCCGCCGGATCGGCATCAAGGTAGACCACACGACCGCCATGGTCGATGTAGGAGGCGAGGGCATGCTGGGTGGATGGCGTCATGGGAGCGCCACCGCCCAGCGAAAAGATACCGTCGAAATCCTCAAGCATATCGGCGATGAGATCGGCCTCGACCTCGCGGAATGCCGGCTCACCGTATTCCTCGAAGTAGGAGGGAATCTTCATGCCCACTTCACGTTCGATCTCCACATCGGCATCGGCGAACGGCAGACGCAACATATGCGCCACTTCCTTACCGACACGTGTTTTGCCGGCTCCCATCATGCCGATGATGACGGCGCGGGGGCGTGCGGTCATAATCTACGAATCCTCTCGACGATTGGTGAGTACAGTTGCTGATGGTTCCGCGGCAGTCGTCACGAAACCATACGCCCTTCGTTCAGCGCATGTGCTCCGGCCACGAGGCGAGATACGACTCAAGGTTGCGCCGTGTTTCGGCAACACTGTCTCCACCGAACTTATCCAGCGCGTACTTCGCCAAAGTCAGACGCACCATGGCCTCGGCCACCACGGATGCCGCAGGCACGGCGGTGCTGTCGGAACGCTGGTTGATGGCTTGTGCGGATTCGCCGGTCAGCACGTCGACCGTACGCAGGGCCTTGGGGATGGACGGAATCGGCTTCATGGCACCGCGTACGCGAATCACCTGGCCATTGGACATACCGCCTTCAATGCCGCCTGCGCGGTTGGACAGACGGTCGATGCGGCCGTCGGCGTTGACCACGATCTCATCGTGCGCCTGCGAACCGGGGCGGGAGGCTTCCAGGAAGCCGTCGCCGATCTCCACACCCTTGAACGCCTGAATGCCCATGATCGCGGAGGCCAGAGCCGCGTCCAGTCGGCGGTCGGACTCCACATACGTGCCGATGCCGGCAGGCACACCGTAAGCCAGCACTTCAATCACGCCGCCCAACGTATCGGAGGCCTTCTTGGCCTCGTTGATGCGTTCGATGATGCGGGCTTCGGCCTCTTTGTCCAGCGTACGGACAGGCGAGGCATCAAGCGCTTCCAGATCGTCGGGGGTGGGCAGAGGCAGGTCGGGGTTGGTCTGCACGCCACCAAGCGCCACCACGTGGGCTACGGTGCGGATGCCGAACGCCTGATCCAAGAACTGCTTGGCCACCTCGCCCAAAGCCACACGGGAGGCGGTCTCACGGGCGCTGGAGCGCTCCAGTACCGGGCGGGCGTCGTCAAAACCATACTTGCGCATGCCGGTCAGATCGGCGTGGCCCGGGCGCGGGCGGCTCAGCGGCGCATTGCGGCCTTCGCGCGGCAGGTCATGGTCGAGTGCATCGGCGCTCATGATCTCGGTCCACTTCGGCCATTCGGTGTTGGCGATTTCGATGGCCACCGGCGAGCCGAGGGTCAGGCCGTGGCGTACACCGGTCAGCAGACGGACCTTGTCTTGCTCGAACTTCATGCGGGCACCGCGACCATATCCAAGTCGACGGCGTGCCAGTGCGGAAACGATATCGTCCGTGCTAATACGCACGCCGGCCGGCAACCCTTCAATCATGGCCACCAATGCTTCTCCGTGAGACTCCCCTGCCGTCTGCCAACGCAGCATAACTTCCCTCGTTTCATGTGTGTACGTCTATGTGTACGTCTAGCTAGGGGTTAATGTTAAGCCATGCCATACCTGTTCACGCTACCCGGTCTGCTATGTGGGCTTGCACTGTCCATTGAGGATGTTCGTCATCGGCGGGTGCCGATCGCGTGGGTGGCTGCGGGCGCGTTGCTTCAGCTGGCCGCCGATTTCGCGTATGGAGTGGTGGTGAACGACCTGTTCGTGCTGTTGCAGGCGCTGTTGTTCACCGTGCTATGTTGCCTGATCCAGTTCGCGTTGGCGTTGCTGGTGCCTCGGTCATTGGGATTCGGCGATGTGACCGCCTTGATACCTATGGGATTGTCTGTCGGACTGTTTGGCCTGTTGCCTGTGGTGGTCTGGTGGCTGGCGATGGGCGTTGCCGGCATCACATGGATTGCCTTGTGGACGCGATTCGACCCACAACGCACATCACCGGCACATGCGGGCAAGGTGCCGTATGTGCCGGTGATATTGGCGGGCGCGATTGTGGCGGTGGCTGTTGGGGTGTTGTCCTAGATTTCTTCCATCCGCTTCGCGGGAGCCCCGGGCTTAAGTTGAGCGTTACATTCCCTGCAGTGCTCCCCTCAGTCCGCTTTTTTGCGGACAGCTCCCCTCGGCGAGGGAGCCAATGAAGAGACCAACGTCCGATCAGCTTCCCCAAGCGAAGGAAGCTAACGGGATGACTACTGGTTTTCGGCTTGCCACTTGCGTAGTTCGGCCACGTTCTGGTCATGTTCATCGGCGGTTGCGGCGAACTTGGTTTCGCCGGTGTCCAGATTGACCGTGCAGAAGTACAGCCAATTGCCGCCTTCGGGGTGCAGTGCCGCTTGAATGGCGTTATCGCCGGGATTGCTGATCGGCGTAGGCGGCAGGCCGGAGATCTTGTACGTGTTGTACGGGTTGGACTCGTCTTGGGTCATCTCGGTGGTCACCTGCGCGGGCTTGACGTTATTGCCATAGGCCACGGTGGAATCCATGCCCAACGACATGCCCTGCTCCAAACGGTTCTCGATGACTCGCGTCACTTTGCCGTAGTAATCGGCTTTGTTGACCTCGGCCTCGACGATAGAGGCGATGATCATCACCCGTTCGCGGTCACTGCCGGCCGGCACGCCCAATTCATCCAACTTGGCGATACGCTTATCGACCATGGCCTTGAGGATTTCCGAAGCGCTCTTCATGCTCTTGACGTTGTAGGTTCCCGGCTCCAGCCATCCCTCAAAGCTACCGCCCGCTTCATTGGGCAGAATATCCTTACCCTTGTTCTTGATAATCGTGTCGAATTCGCTTTGGGCAATGCCGGAAAGCTTCGCGGCGTTGGCGAACACATCGGTGGCACGTTCACCGGGACGAACCTCGAGGAAGCCCGCCGCCTGGTTGGTGTCGGAGAGAACGTCGATCACTTTGGATGCGGCCATATGCTTCTTCAATGTGAACGTTCCCGGATAGAGTGTCGTGCTATTGGCGTTGACCACGCTGGTGAACGCGGCAGTAGACTTGATGACTTCGGCCTTGAGCAGATTATCGGCGATCTCCGCCGCGCCTTGGCCCTCGCTCACGGTGAATTCGACCTCGCCATAGCCCGGTCCCGGATAGTCCGCGATGGCCGTCGACTGGTTGCTCCGGCTGTCGCGCCATGCGATGAGCTTGGTTACGCCGAAATAGCCGCCGCCGATAAGCAGGGCGACGATGGCGATAGCGATGATAATGCCACTGATACGCTTGCGCCTGCGCTGTGCACGTCGCTTGCGCATCTCCCTGCGGGATTTCGGCGGTTCTGGCGGCTCGGCCCCGCGCATTGGTTCTGACCCCTGTTCGACCCAATGCGTGTTGTCATCAAAGAACTCGTTAAAATCATCGGTCATAACCGATACCTCACTGCTCCCGGGTACGGTCGAGTGCCGTCTGCAAAATCACCACTGCCGACTGCTGGTCAACCACCGGCCTGTGCTTGTTCGAAGCTTTATGGGCCTCGAACAGCTGACGATGCGCACTGACTGTTGTCAATCTCTCATCTATCAATGATACCTGCGGAATCTGATACTCCGTAGAATCACTGTCTTCACTCTCTGCTTGCAGCCTCTTCTCCAGATTGGCCGCCCACCTGCGCGCTTTTTTGGCGCTTTTGCCTTCTGTACCGTCCATCTGCAGGGGCAGTCCGACGATTACATGGTCCACATGTTCGTCTTCGATGACGTTCAGGACCTCGTCAATAGCAAAGAAATAGTCGCCGGCAACATGAATGTTGCCAGCAGGATGTGCAAAGGTAAGCTCCGGGTCGGACAGTGCCAGTCCGACCCGGGCATTACCCAAATCAACGCCTAACCACACCACTGGCGGAATCAGGCTTTCTGCGCCTCGTGCTTGAGCGCTTCGAGGGCCTCGTCGATCTTGGAGGCATCGACACCGCCACCCTGGGCGAAGTCCGGCTTGCCGCCGCCACCGCCGCCGAGGACCTTGGCTGCGCCACGCACCAGATCACCGGCCTTGATGCCGGCCTTGCGGGCGGCCTCGTTGGTGGCCACGGCGACCATCGGCTTGTCATCCTCGTTCACGCCGGCAAGGGCCACCACCACGGGGGCGTCTTCACCGAGCTGGGCGCGCACGTCGAGTACGGTCTTGCGCAGGGCATCGACCGCGCCAAAGTGACCCACGTTCTTGACGGCCACCTTGACCGGGGCCGCGGAGTTCTTGGTGTCAGCAACCAGCGCCGGAACCGAGGCGGCCAGCTGGGACTCGTACATGGAGGCCAAGCGACGATCGGATTCCTTGAGCTTGGCGAGCAGGGCGTTCACACGCTCGGCGAGCTCGTCCGGACGAGCGTTGAGCTTGTCGGACAGCTGGGAGACCAGCGCGTGCTCACGAGCGTTGAAGTCATAGGCACCCTGGCCCACGACGGCGTCGACACGACGCACGCCGGAGCCGATGGAGGCTTCGGACAGGATGTTGACCATGCCGATCTTGCCAACGTGGTCCACGTGGGTACCACCACACAGCTCGCGGCTCCAGCCGTCTTCGCCGATGGAGACCACGCGTACGATGTCGCCGTACTTCTCGCCGAACAGGTGCATGGCACCGAGGGCGATGGCGTCGTCGAACTTCATTTCCTTGGTGGTCACGGCGAGGTTGTCGCGCAGCTTGTCGTTGACGCGCTCCTCGACTGCGGAGATCACGGACTTGGCCGGGGCCTTGGACCACTGGAAGTCGAAGCGCAGACGGTTCGGGGCGTCTTCGGAGCCGCGCTGGGTGGCCTGCGGGCCCAGCTCCTCACGCAGCGCCTTGTGCACCATGTGCGTGGCGGTGTGCGAGCGGGCGATGGCGCCACGGCGGGCCAGGTCGATGTTGGCGTTGACTTCGGCGCCGACGACCAGCGTGCCTTCGGTCAGACGGCACTGGTGGACGATGAGGTCCTTGATGGGCTTCTGCACATCGTCGACTTCGAGCACGGCGCCGTCGTCGGACAGGATCTCGCCCTGGTCGGCGAGCTGGCCGCCGGCCTCCGCGTAGAACGGGGTGCGGTCGAGGATGACCTCGACGTTGGCCGGGCCGGTCACGGCGGGCACGGAACCCTTGCCTTCCTGCATGATGCCGATCACCTTGGCGCGGGCGGACATGTCGGTGTAGCCAAGGAAGTCGATCGGGCTGACGAGCGTCTTCTTGAAGTCGTCGTAAACGGAAAGATCCACGTTGTGACGCTTCTTGAGGGCGTCGGCGCGGGCGCGGGACTTCTGCTCGGCCATGAGTTCGCGGAACTTGGCCTCGTCCACCTTCACGCCCTGTTCGGCGGCCATCTCGAGGGTCAGCTCAATCGGGAAGCCGTAGGTGTCGTGCAGCTTGAAGGCGTCCTCGCCGGCCACGACGGGCTCGGCGGAATCGCTCTTGGCCTTGTTGACGGCCACGTCGAGAATCGTGGTGCCGGTCTCAAGGGTGCGGCGGAAGGCGTCTTCCTCGCCATACGCGGATTCGGACACCTCATGGAAGGTGTCGTTGAGCTCCGGGTAGCTGGCCTCCATGGCGGCCTTGGAGGTCGGGAAGAGGGTGGGCAGCACCGGATCGGTCACGCCGAGCATGCGCATGGAGCGCACGGTGCGGCGCAGCAGGCGGCGCAGCACGTAGCCACGGCCCACGTTGGACGGGCGCACGCCGTCGGACATGATCATCAGGGCGGAGCGCACGTGGTCAGCGACCACGCGGAAGCGCACGTCGGCGTCCTCGTTCTCGCCGTACTTCAGGCCGGAGAGCTGCTCGGCGGCCTCGATGACCGGGAAGACCTCATCGGTCTCGTAGATGTTGTTCTTGCCCTGCAGCAGGTAGGCCAGACGTTCCAAGCCGGCACCGGTATCGATGTTCTTGTTCTCAAGCTCGCCCACGATGTGCAGGTCGGTCTTGGACTTGACGTTGTCGACCTCGTAGTTCTCGAACACGAGGTCCCAGATCTCGATGTAGCGGTTCTCGTCGGCAATCGGCCCGCCTTCCTTGCCGAAGGCGGGGCCGCGGTCCACGTAGATTTCGGAGCAGGGGCCGCCGGGTCCGGGGCCACCGGTGGTCCAAAAGTTGTCTTCCATGCCCATCTTCTGGATGTGCTCGGGGTCCACGCCCTCGTTGATCCACATGGAACGGGCTTCGTCATCGTCGGTGAACGTGGTCATCCACAGCTTCTCGGGGTCGAAGCCGTAGCCGCCCTCATCCTGCGAGGTGGTGAGCAGCTCCCAGGCGTAGTGGATGGCCTCTTCCTTGAAGTAGTCGCCGAAGGAGAAGTTGCCGTTCATCTGGAAGAACGTGCCGTGGCGGGTGGTCTTGCCGACCTCGTCGATGTCGAGCGTACGCACGCACTTCTGGTTGGAAGCCATGCGGCGCTTCGGCGGGGTCTGCTCACCCATCAGGTACGGGATGAACGGCACCATGCCGGCGATGGTGAAAAGCGTGGTGGGGTTCGGGGAAATCAGGGATGCCGAGGGCACGATGAGATGGTCGTGCTTGGCAAAATAATCGAGGTATCGCTTTGCGATGTCCGCAGTGCGCATGAGCGGATGAACTCCTTGTTTGGGTAATGGGCGCAGTTGCGCCTGGTATTGGTGGAAAAGACTGGATTATGAGGATTAGTTTGTTCTAGCTGATTCAGTGACTAGATGGCAAGGCGGCATGCGCGTGTCAGTTGGCGCGCTCGATGTACTGACGGTTGAGCTCAGCCTCGCGGGCTCGACGGGTGGCATTGAACTCGTTGACCAACCCTTCGAGTGTTTTCATCGGCACATTGTCCTGATCGGGGCCAAGCAGGAACTGGCGTGCCGCATCAGGCGTATTGGCCTTGACATAGGCCTGTGCCTTGGTGACGGCAACGATTCCGATGGCCACGCCGACGCCGACCCAGAAGATGCGTTTGAACATCACTCCCCCTTCTCGGCGGTGTCGTTGACGGTGGTTTTCGCGGCGTTCTTCGCAAGGAAGGACTGACCCGTGGTTTTCAGCGCGTAGAAGGTGGAAGCGATCTTGATGATGGGCTTACCGAGGAAGGAGCCATACAGATCGGTCAACGCACCAACGTTGTTGGCGGTGGTGGAAGCCGCGGCGGAAATCTTGTTCACGTCTTCGAGCGACTTGTTGACCTGCTTGACGGTGGTCACGCCTTCGTCCAGCGCGGGGATGGCGTGTTCACCGGACTCCCGGACCGTCTGCGATATCTGATCAAACATCTTGCCCAGCCTGATCAGCGGATA
>OLQJ01000976.1_pt1 | contig 11332 bp, 14 predicted proteins | sample 1673231 | NCBI WGS metagenome assembly OLQJ01 (sample SAMEA3136769, study PRJEB25190) | human gut metagenome | biome: human gut; feature: human-associated habitat; material: faeces | place: Austria | collected 2013
ATATGTTTCAAAAGTATGCAGCAGGAGAAAAAGCGTATATCATGCCGGAGGAGTAAAGTGGATAACACAAAGGAATTAAAGCCGATTTATGACATATTCACTGCTGCATGGCGGGCATACAGGGAACACTATCCGCCAAGGAATCCGCAGGATGATACATACTGGTCAAAGCTGGTAGATAATCTTCACGAAATAGAATCGCAATATAATTGCCAGTTGTGCCGGGATATCTTGTGCAATGTTGCGTCAGATCTGGAGCGCAAAGCAAAAGTCCTGTATCAGTCAAAGTAACTGACGCAGGACCGTATAAAAGGGGTGAGTCTTTCTGTAAGCTATTATACCACAAACAGGACAGGAGGACTCTATACCAATGAGCATCAGAAAAATGAAATTGAAAGATTATGGGATTACGCCGGGACGGGCAGCAGAACTCAAAGAAATGGTAAAAGATAAACAGTATTATTCTTTAATGATTGAAGCATGCAACAGAGCAAATGACTTTCTTGCCTCGCATCTGGCAAAGAGTTTTACAGAAAGCGTGGGATATCGCCAGATATTCAAAAACAGCAATTCATGTGAACTTCCATGCACTGAAAATGATTTTTATGGTTATAAGCGGAAAGCACTTCATGAATTTGATTTGCTGGTGAAATCAGTAGATCTGTAGTGGATGATACTGGCAGAACCTGACAAAACCCCACATATCAGTCTATATGGGAAGAACTTAACAAAACTTAACATTTTGCCTATATAACAATCATCAGTGGGATGCTGGTAAAGTTGAATCAGGTTGCTAAGAAATGCTAAGGTTTTTGTATATATAGCTGAAAACCTTGATGAAACTTGTTTTTCTTATGCAGAGAACATGACAAAACCGTCTGTTTCTCTGTATAGGGAATACATCTTGGAAAAACGTGGAACCTGATTATACATAGCTGATAAATAGGGCTGCAAATAGTTGCATTTCTGTATATATAGTCGAAATGTTTAGTATTTTTTAGTACTTTGACTGCCTAATAAAACTTAGTATTTTGGCTCATATAGGAGAATGTTTTCTATGAAAACTTCAGAAAACCTCATATATTTTTCTGTATAGATCATGGAACCTAACAAAAGCTAACATTTTTGTATGTATAGGTAAAACCTAAAAAAACCTTATATTTTGCGGATATAAGAGCGCAGAACTTAAGAAAACTTAATATTTTTCGGTATATAACTGGATGAACGAATTACAGATTTTTAATTCAGGGGAGTTCGGAGAAATTCGAACAATAGAAATTGACGGGAAACCGTATTTTGTTGGAACTGACGTTGCGAAAGCACTTGGATATAACAATCCCAGAGATGCCGTATCAAGGCATTGCAAGGGAGTCGTAAAACACGACACCCCTACATCTAGCGGTGTTCAGTCAATGTTATACATAAATGAGGGAGACTTGTACCGCTTGATTATGAAGTCGAAACTTCCATCGGCAGAGAAATTCGAAGCGTGGGTTATGGATGAAGTTCTTCCAACAATTCGAAAGACAGGTTCCTATAAACCGATGACCATCGCAGAACAGATTCAGTTGCTGGTATTCAGAATTTGTTGACACGATAACGCGCGCGAATAAATTTTGTAACGCGATACGTGCACGAAAAGAATTTAATGACACGATATATGCGGGAGAGTATTCGGAGATTTCGGAGTTCTTAAAAGTCTGGTACATGATTCCAGAATGAACTTCGAACGAACTTCGAGAAAAATACATCTCAGATGTTATTGAACTCCGAGCGAACTCCGAGAAATGACCTTTTAAGTGTAACCGAACAAAGAGCGAACAGAGAGAAATTAAACAACAGACGAACAAAACAAAAAGGAGATTTTTATGAATGGATGTAATGAAAATGCAATTGAATTTATGACTAATGGTACCAAAGCAACATTGACATTCTCTCAGGGCCGGTATAAATCTGTAATCCGCAAGCTGGCAGAGAAACATCCTGATGATTGCCAGATCATTGCTGATAATGAGGACGGAAGTATTTGTGCTCATGTTCCGGTAGCTTGGATCCGGATTTCTCCTCCGAAACAGTATACAGAGGAACAGCGTCAGCAGATGGGAGAACGGATGAGACGTAATGTATCTGAAAATAAAGGAGTACAGGAATAAAACGGAGTAAAAAACAATTGCAATGTAACTAAGGTAAAGTTGTAAGGGTAAAGGAAGAAAAAGGCTAAATGAGCCGATAAAACAGTAGAAAGCTTATATGGGTATTTAATAAAAATCCTGCTGCCGAACCTACGGTTCAATAAAAAGCCTATTATGAGAAATACGGTCATTTGCGGTCAGGTGTTATTACTGATTTTTCAGTATTGTTCTGATTGAAGCGGTAAGGAAGCGGTGAAAAGTTATAAAAAGGGGTATCCGCTATTTTGAGGATTCCTGTTATTGATAATGAAGCCGCAGGAAAGCCGCATAAAGCCGTGAGAAATGGAATTAAAGCGGCGAGAACTCGGAGTGTTCGAACAGGCGAGGAACAGGCGAGAATATCAGATTGAATTGTGATCTTTGCGAAAGGCCAGTTGCCTTTGAACTGTCGATGAACAGTCGAAATAACAAAAAACGCCCAAAAGTGGTAGAGAGCTGTTCTCACAAAATGTGAGATAATATATGTATCACGATAGGACAGGAGATGATGTATGTGATTTTACTTAACATGTTGATGTTGATTGCAGTCATGGAATTAGCAGCTATTTACGATGCAGTAAAGGGGAAAGACAATGAGACGTATCAGAATGAAGAAAAGTAGAAAATATGAACAGGATAAGCTTCAGGCGGCAATAAATGCTTCTGTTAGACGGGCGCTTAATGATTTGGCGAAGTCATCGGGAATGCTTTCTGTAACGGTTGAAGCATTAAGACAGGGTCTTCCAGAGATGGCAGAAAAATATAGAAAACTTGCGCAGGATTACAGGGAACTTCAGAGACTTGAAACGGAACTTCAAAAATATGAGGGAGAGGCGATAAGTAATGGCAGAGAAGATAACATTTAATACAGGTGCTAAGAGCTATGAGATCGTAGATCAGGATGGAAATGAACTGGGAGTATTCCGGTTTGTTCCCACAGATGTTGGAATCTTAAACAGATATAAAGAGACAGCGGCGTTTTTCGCAAGTGTAGGTGACAAAATAAAAGGGGAGGACCTGGAAGAGATTCTTCCTGAGCTGGAGAAAGAAGCTGGGGAAAAGATAGATTTCTTGTTTGGTGCTCCTGTATCGGAGAACTTCTTTGAAATTACTCATCCGTTTACAATTCTGGAAGATGGACAGACATTTGCCGAACAGATTATCACTGTAATTGGCGGAATCATTGAAAAGGAATTAGCTGAAAGAGAAAAGAAGCAGCAGGAACGAATTGAAAAATATATTGCTAAATACACGAAAAAAGACGAAGCAGACTAAGAAAATGCGGGCTGTTCTGGAAACAGGATAGCCCTAATTTATAACTCGGTACTGGTAATTTGGAACTGGTACCCTGACCTCAAATAGTTGGGAGGTAGATAATATGGCAGCTGATGGCTCAATCATCATTGATACCAGGATTCAGACAGAAGGTCTTTCCAAAGGCTTAAGTACGATCAAGGCAGGAATGACAAGAATTACTGCTCAGGTATCAAAAATGGGAGAAACAGCAAAAAATTCATTTCAAAGGCAGATTGCAACAGTTAACAGCCTTTATCAAAGCTATGAAAAGCAGGAAAGAAAAGTTGCTGAATTAAAATCTAAGCTGGATGAGCTGGGTAAAAGCAAAATAGAAACAGAAGAATACAAGCAGATTTCGGATCAGATCAAGGCTCTTGAAACAGACTTTGAAAAAATAGAATCTAAACAGCGTGAATGGATTGATATGGGATTTCCAGTTGATTCTGGGCCTGTTAAAGAACTAGATAAGCAGTTGGATGAAATATGGGCAGACATGGAGAGACTGCAGAACAAACAGAAGGAGATGCAGGCATCCGGCAGTGCGTACATAGATCCTAAATCGACAGATGCCTATAAAAATACATCGCAGAAGTACGATGAGGAATCACAGAAACTGGAACGTATAAATGGAAGGCTATATTCTTCATACAATAATCTGAAGAAAAAAGTAGAGGAATATCAGGAAAAGAATAACAAGCTTGTTCTGGTAATGCAGAATCTACAGAAAGCTGCTGCACGTGTAGGTGCAGTCATGAAGAACATTGGCTCTGCTTTAAAGAGCGTAGGATCGGCTGTAAAAAGCATGGTCTCTGCTATGAAAAAAGCAGTGGAATCTATGTTTAATTTCGATAAGCAGGCAAAACGTTCTAAGGTAGGTCTGGATGAGATGTTGGGAATGTCACTATTGTTTTCGGGCATGTCCCAGGCTATAAATGCTGTTGGTGACGGAGTAAAGACGGGAATTCAGAATCTTGCTGAGTATTCTAATACCGCAAACACAGCAATGTCTTCATTGATGTCCAGTATGACAAGATTAAAAAATTCTTTTGCAACAGCATTCGCACCAATATTGACAACAGTCGCACCGATTCTTGTCAAGTTTATTAATCTTATGTCAGATGCGGTTACCCGCGTAGGTATGCTGATTGCAGCATTAACCGGGCAAAAAACTTTTACAAAAGCAATAGGCGTTCAGGAAGACTATGCTGCCAGCTTGGATAAAACAGCGGATAGTGCCAAGAAAGCCGCAAAGGAAGTAAAAGGATATCTTAGCCCGATTGATGAACTTAATAGATATGACGATGGGGCAAATAGTACAGGAACAAGCGGCGGGAACAAATACACAGACCCATCTGCCGGTGATATGTTTGAAGAAGTTCCTATCACAAGTTCTATAAAGGGAATTGCTGATAAGATCCGAAAGCTCATCAAAAAAGAGGACTGGGAAGGACTGGGTGCTTATATTGCCAACGGCATTAACAAAGGCCTGCAAAAAATTTATGATGTGATTAATTGGAACAATGTTGGCCCAAAGATCACAAAATTCTGCGATGCTTTTACAAGAACATTTAATAGCCTGGTTGATCATATTGATTGGGATTTGTTAGGACGTACTGTAGGAGCTGGTATTAATACCCTTGTGAATACCCTGAATCTTCTGATTACAGGAATAAATTGGAAGAATCTTGGAAAGAAATTTGCAGAAGGTATTACTGGTCTGGTTCGTGAGGTGAACTGGAATAATCTTGGACAGCTGCTTGGCAACATGTTCATGGTTTCCTGGAAGATATTCAGCGGATTTGTTCATAATCTTCCTTATGCTGATATTGGAAAGGCGGTTGCGGATACACTGAACGGTGTTTTTTCGACTGTTTCATTTTCAGAGATAGGAGATACACTTGCTACTGGATTGAATGGTGCATTTACAACTCTTTACAATTTTGCTGTCAATTTCAACTGGAAACAGATGGTTGATAATATTGCGGGAGGAATCAATACTTTTGTATCAAAATTTGATTGGAAAGGCAATGGACAGAAACTGGAAATATTTCTGAACAATTTATGTACTTCTTTGGTTGAACTGGCTCAAAAAACAAATTGGGAAGAAGTAGGGAAAGGAATAGGGACATTCTTAAGCCAGATTGATTGGAGCAAACATCTGTGGCAGGTCATTGAAGCAATCAAAACAACGATTGGAGGTCTGTTTGATGGGTTGGAAGAAGGTGGCACAGCCGGTAAAATAGCAGCTTTTCTCGGAAAAGCATTTATTGCTGTAAAGATTGCGGATATAACAGGGATTGGCAGTCTGGTAAAGTTGCTGATTGGAGCAATAGGAAAGAAGATAATCGGATCTGAAGCAGTAGCGGCTCTTTCCGGAAGCCTGACATCTGTACTGGGAAAAGCCGCCAGTGCGGCAGCGGGTGGATTTACTTCCCTTGCTTCATCTCTTGCCCCATTGGTAGGAACGGCAGGATTGATCGCGGCGGTAGCTACGGCGGCAATTGTAGGAACAGAAAAGCTGGCAGGATTTATAGAAACCTTGCAGGGTGGAAACGGTGTTCTGACACAGGCGGGTGGATATCTGCATGATTATGCTGGGGCAATGAGTTCCTCGAATGTAATAACCCAAAAGCAGGCAGAAGATCTCTGGAAGCTGATTGAAGCCGATGAAAGTGCGGGAAAATCCAATGCTGAAATGTATGACAGCTTTATCCATAAGTTGGCAGAATATGGCATATCTGCTGAGCAGGCGAAAGCAATACTTGAACAATATGGTGCTCAGGCAGGCGTAACAGGTACCTTCGTAGAAGATATGACCAATAAAGTGCTGGCATTGGGACAGGGATTCTCTGAAAGTGCAGGACAGATTGATCTCTCTTCGCTGAGCGCGAAAGAAGCAATTAGTGTTTTATCGGACACTCTTTATACATTAAGCCTGAAAGGGAACGAATTTAGCGGAACCTATCAGGGAGTCAGAAGCCAGCTTCAGGACACTGGCGGAAGTGCCAAGAGCGCACAGGATGCTTTGAACATGGTTTACACTGCTTTGAAGAATGCAGGTGTACCACTGGATGATCTGAATGCAGCATTAGGGGCAGAGTTTCCGGCTGCAACTACGGCGGTTACTACAGCGGTAGATACCAATATTGTCGGAGCGCAGGAGAAGATTTCTTCATCAATAAAGACTGCTCAGACTGATGTGGAAGAGGCTACAGCCGGAATTAAGTCCAGTACAGAAGAAAATTTTGCAGGAGTAAATGATTCTACAGTGCTTAACTGGGGAAATTCTGCAAAAGAAGTGAAAACGAATGTACGAGCCATGAAGATACAGGCCAACTTAAGCCTTGGTGAGATGACCAAAGGTGTTAAGAGTCAGTTCCAGAGTCAGTATAACATCATGACAAGAAAATGGAAAAACGCCAGTGACGAAATCAATAGGACGGTTGGATGTATGTCAGGCTCGATTGACAAAAGTCTTTCTTCCTTAGTTGGCAAAGTAGAAAGCTATGGATCCAGAATGGAAAGTGGTCTTTCCGGAGCAATATCCAGGGCGGCAGATAGAATCAGCACTACATTGAATAATATTATATCTAAAGTAAACGGTATGATTAATAACATAAACAGTGCAATCTCGGGAATTGAAAGAGGCTTTACGTTTTCATATAATGTACAGCTTCCTAATGGCGGACGCCGATGGGGAAATTATTCCATGAGCCTTCCAAGAGTAAACTCAGTTCCGTTTCCGTATCTGGCCAGTGGTGCAGTTATTCCGCCAAGATCAGAATTCCTTGCGGTATTAGGCGACCAGAAGAAAGGTAACAACTTGGAAGCACCGGAAAGTCTGTTGCGTCAGATTGTTCGGGAAGAGTCTGGGAAAGGACAGGGAGACGGAAATACTTACAATGTTACAGTCAATGCGTCTGGCAGAAAACTGTTAGACATCATCATTAGTGAAGCTGAAATGAGAAGAAACCGGAATGGGAAGAATCCATTTGAGTTAGCATAAAGAAAAATGGGACACGGGAACAACTTAAAGCGGAGCAAAGAAAGGAAGAAAATATGCGAACCAGAGAAGCAACTTATGCAGATTATGGATTTAAAAAGGGAGAGGAAAAACAGCTGAAACAGTATTGTCTGGATCTGGAACTGCCGGACAAGCTTCTGCTGTTACAATGTGCGCATGAATGCAATCCTATGGTTGAGGATGATCTCTTCTACAGTATATCCAAGGGCGTGGCATTTCAGGTCCTTGCCAGAAAAGGGATTGATCAGAATTACAAATGCCATGCAGATGTTTATGGATACAAACGAAAAACACTGGCATTATTCAGATCTGCACTGCAGGCATGTGGAAGATATCCATTTTAGCAATAGAATGGAAAATTAGGTGGAAATATTACAGTACTGCAAGGATACGGGGCTGTATATAATACATGCGAATGGATAACGAAGCGTGAGGAAAGCGTGAAGAATCAGCATTATGGTGGAAAAAGGTGGAGTCTCTGCCATATACAGTCCAAAAGCAATAACATATTTACTCATGGTTGTTGAGAAATGTTGAGATTTTTTATATGTAGCCCCATAACAGTACAGTTATTTCCAAGATAGAACTTGAAAAAACTTGAAGTATTGGCTTATATAGCTCGGAAAAATAATTGCAGAGCGGAAAGGAGCGTTGTTATAGACGATTTAGTATATCTTAAAAATGAACAGGCAGTATGTGATAGTTTACAGGTAGCGGAGAAATTTGAAATGCGGCATGATAATGTATTACGTGCTATTGATAATTTGCAGAAATCGCTCCTCAATTTTGAGGAGCCCTCAAAGATGTTTGTTGTCAGCAAAAGAAAGGCAGATGATGGACAGTATCATAAAATGTACCTGATGAACCGTGACGGTTTTTCGCTCTTGGTAATGGGATTTACCGGAAAGAATGCCCTTGAATGGAAATTGCAATATATTCGAGCGTTTAAGCAGATGGAAAACTTCATTCGTGAGAAATCAACCCAAAGATGGATTGAAACCCGGAAAGCAGGTAAGTTTACCAGAAAAGTAGAAACCGATGCTATTCAGAAGCTTGTATCCTATGCACAAGAGCAGGGGAGCGATCATGCGGAAATGCTTTATGCGACTTATACCAGACTTGCAAATAAAATGGCTGGAATTAGTAAAAGAGATGAAGCTACGGTGATGCAGTTAAATAATCTGTCTTTAATGGAGAATATTATCTTGCATGAAATTGATATGGGAATCATGAAAGGGAAACACTATAAGGAAATATATAAAGACTGCAAGGAACGTCTTGAGACGGTGAAAGACCTGGCGTATTTAGAAGCAGTATAGAAAGGAGAGGCAAAATATGAGTGCAGTTGACGACTACATCAAAGAAAACGCAGAAATACATAAATTCGCCGCAGAAGTGGCGAGAATCATCTCAGGAATACCGCAGATGCCGGAGTTCTCAAATGAAAGAATAACCGTAGAAGATGTAAGCAAAATGACAGGAATCCCTGTTTCATCTGTTAGAGCAGGAATTGTGTATGGATGGCTCCCAGTTGGCGTAGCTATTCAGAACAACAAGCCAGCTAAAAGCCTTTCCGGTGGTAGCCGAATCACATACATCGTATCACCACGAAAAGTCTACGAGGTAACGGGACATGTTTGGAGGGGAAAAGAAGCGTTAAAAAAGAAAAATAAAACTGATGAACATATTGAAGAATGAATAAGGCAGCAGTTTATAGTAAATTGACAAATTCCTGAAGCTGGCATATAATATACTTATCAAGACAGCCAGTAAGGGAAGTCAAGGTTCCCCGTCCTGGCAAGATATATGTTTAAGACGTAGCCGCCTATTCTTTACCAGAGAGCAGGGCGGCTATTTCTTATGTGTGTATGTAAGGATAGATACAATTAAGCTGGCTGTTGTCAGGATTATCATAAATATCTCGTAATCGCTCATAAGCATCCCCTCCTGTCAAGGCTCAGGATCAGGGGAACCACAGCCGCTCTACTGGCTGCCTGGATAAATATACTGTATTCAGTTCTAGCTTATCGAAATCCCATGTTTTATTGCTTGATCTTTAAGTTTGAGAAAATTTTTTGTTTGAGCATTTTTCATTCTGCTATAAGCACTAAAAGATTTGGGAGCCAGTTCAGGTAATTCATAAAAAATATGATAGTATTCTTTACGCATCAAATTTTTCTTATGAAATGCCTCCTGCTGTTTTATGTATTCAGGATTATCTTTTATGTGATTGATCAATTGCTGATAGTTTGCATCATAATCAAGTACGGAATATATATATTTCTCAGCCTTGTCAGCTTCGTCAAACATTCCCATTTCTACGTGCCATTGTACTATCCGGTAAAAATGACTTTCCTCCCAAGACAAAGGATGGGCGAGCATTAATTCGGTGCATTTCCATAAACAGGCAGAACACATTATTTTATCTTTGCGATTATAAAAGCTTCCAGCTTTCATTCTTAAAACATAATCTAAATTTCCAGTAACGCCATATCCCTCCATTATATTTTGATGTGCCGGGAATTTTGGTACAGGAATGCGCTTTAAATCATCCAGATTCTCCAGATCATATTTTACTCCATCTGAAACCAGATATCTGGCATCGTACCAACTTTCTTTATCGGTGGGATATACTTTGTACATCTCTCCATTTTTGAAATAGATGGTTTGAGCATCAGGAACATCGTCGGATGATGAATTGAAAACACTTTTAATTTTATTAAAAAGGCTCATAGAATCCTCCTATGCAAATGGAATAGTAAATATCAGGTATTGTTTTATTTTTTTACGATGGAAAGGCGATAGGTAACATGATGATCCTCAGATGGTGGATTCTGAAAGACTTCCTCGTCAATCTCCAGATTTGTCCAGTCATCGGTGCAAATTACACCGTCAATCAATTCTACCCGGATAAAATCAGGCAGATTCATAATATCGTCATAGGTATAAAGACGTTTTGCCATGAATGCACATCCTTTCGTGAATAATAGTGATTATATGTTATCGCGTTCCATCCGTTCATCGACTGCTTTTTTAATGTAACCATTTACGCTTTCGCCGGCAGATTCTGCAGCTGCTTTGATTTCTTCGTATTTTTCTTTTTGGACATCTAAAGGAATACGTTTAAGATTTTTTTTTGCATAGTTATACATACTTTCTTTTCTTTTGTCGCTGATAGCCATTAATAACCTCTTTTCTGGGAAAGGGAATAAATAAAAGACATACTTTCCCTATTTTCTTAGATTATAGCATATATTTCAAGATATGTACATATACAAAATTAATGAAAAAGATATGTACATATTTGGCGATAATGTCAATTGATAGATATGTACATATCCTATATAATATAATCAGTTCAAGGGAACAGAACAACAGCGAAAGTTGATGGGAATACCGAAAGGGAAAGCAAGACGGCGACATAACACCGGGAAACAGGATAAGAGAGATTGAGATGCACTGAGTAGAACGCTAGACGTTTAAAGCCTGCCGGGGCTGTTGGGAATCCCAATAAAAGGAGGAATAAGAACATGAAGTACAACTTATCAAAGATTATGTTGAAAGCATGGAAAATTTACCGCAAGACAAAGGACATCCACTTCGCAGAAGCTCTTCATAGAGCATGGTTAAGCGCAAAGGCTGAGGAAATCAATGCGAAGCGTATTGAAAACGCGAAGCAGGCAGCAGGAATCATCGAAGAGACAAATACCTTTGCCAAATGGAAAGAACTGGGATATAAAGTGGTTCATGGTTCCAAGGCATTATTTGGATGCTCGCTGATCTGGGGATGTAGGACGGATTTTGCGGACATTCAAAATAAAAAAGAATGTGGAGGTAACAG
>OLQJ01000982.1_pt1 | contig 11278 bp, 19 predicted proteins | sample 1673231 | NCBI WGS metagenome assembly OLQJ01 (sample SAMEA3136769, study PRJEB25190) | human gut metagenome | biome: human gut; feature: human-associated habitat; material: faeces | place: Austria | collected 2013
TGTTTCTCTTTAATTTTAAATAAAATTTAGACCCATCACAAAAATAATTTCTATCAAAACATGAATAATATTCTTTTTTTAAGTATCTATCCCAGTTATTATTGTTAAATATGAGTTCCATATATTTTGAGTCTATATTATTCTTAAATGCGTTTCTATCTTTAATATATTTTAATATATTATGGTAAACACTATTCAATCTTGTATTATTTATAATAAAATTATTTATACCATTGGATTCCATTAGTGCAATAACAGAAGTTACATAAGGGATATTATATTTATTATAATATTTAGGAAATATAAATTCATCAGCTAATTCATCTCGCATTTTATTTGCTTGAGGTATACATTTTTTAGTTCTATTTCTATTATATTTATTCTTTATAATTTTATAAGGTTTATGTAAAATATAGCTTATATCATATCTATCTATTTCTCGCCAATCCCAATCTCTTTTAGGATAAACTTTAATTTTTGACGTTTGTTTAAACCTAAATTCATTATCTAATTCTAAATTTATTTCATAATTTAGATATGAGTCTAAAAATTGATTCAATTCATTTTTAGCTCGTTTAGCATATATATTCTTATTTTTCGACTTCATCTTTTTAATCATTGGAATTTTACAAAAGCTTCTACTCATTTATATCTCCTTTATTTAATAATTGATTTTTTTAAATATAATGTAGTTATTTCTGATGGATTATATAAATTATTTTTACTTTTTGGTAATAATTTTAAATCTAATTTATAATGATTCATCATTTTAATTGCTGATTCTTTGTCTAATCCATTTAATTCTATTTTTAAATCAAATCTACCATCTCTTATTAAAGCTTTGTCTAATTTTTCAATCTCATTAGTAGTAGCAAAAAATATGACTTCTGATGGAGATAATGCTCCATCCAATATATTTAAAATAGTACCTAAAAGAACTGAGCTTTCTTCACTTTTATCTCTATTTGTTATAACAGTATCTATATCTTCAAAGGATACAATTGATTTTTCTGGGATACTAGATATTCTATTTATTAAATCCTGTGCAGTTTTATAATCTTTAAATGAGATTATATGTAAATCCCATTTTAAATAAGATGCAACAGCCCTAATTAAGGTACTTTTGCCTGTTCCTGCTTCTCCATATAAAAGAATACCTGTTTTATATAAAAATCCATTTTTAATATAGATTTCTTTATTTTCTATCCAGTTCAATATATGACTCATGACTATCTTTGGTGCAGAACCAAAAATAGAATTTATATTTCTGCAAGGTTGTTCTATATAGGTTGTTGTATATTTAAAAGGAAATATTTTAATTTTATTTTTGTTTTCATCATAAAAAATAGAAGCATTCATGTCATTAAAATATTTTTCTCTATTTAAACCTATAAAATATATCTCTGTAAAATAAATCGGATAATTATTGCCTTCACTGTACTTTTTGATAATTAAATATGTAAAAGGGGATATTTTTATATATTTTTTACCCTTACCTATAGCCTGAATGTCTTTAAAACTATCACTATTTCTAAGATAACATTGATTATATAAAATATGTTTACTTAATTGATTTTTATAAGTTTGTGTTAAATATTGTTCAATTCTATAATACATAATTTGGTTTTCACTATTAACTGTTATACTTAAACTAAATTTATAACAAATAAATTCTATTATAAGTTTAGGTATTTCTCTAAAATATAGTCCTACATACCCTAATACTGCCAAAATAATTATACTAAATTCCATATTATAAAATATCCTCCTAATTTTTTATAGCTTTTAATAGTGTATCTATAGCTAAAAATATCATTAATTCATTATATGTTAAAGTCTGTTTTATAACAGCATCTTTTCCTAGTCCAAACCTACCATCAAAACATTTCTGTACTACACTTCCATGTTCATCACTATAATATGCATCAGTAGGTATTCCTAATAATTTTTTTCTTAACCTCAACAACATGTCTTCTGTATTTACTATCCCTGTTGTAGTCACTAGACCTTTTTCATTTAAATCCTCCATGTCCACTTCTACTTCTACTTTTAGTTTACTTAAATCTTTCATATACCAAATTCCTCCTTTATTCTATTAATATTATTTTTCCAATCCATTATATAGGTTACATTATTATCTGTAATCTCAATACATTTAATAAAATATTTTAACCACTCTTTAAATTCAATTTCTTTACAATTTTTAAATTTGAAAATAGTAGAATAAGGTTTATTTATATCTATATAAGGGTAAATGTGTTTCAGGGGTACAGGGTCTAATTCTTTTAATTTTATTTTTTTTGATATCATCTAATATATCTCACCAGTCTTTAACATAATCTATATAACCATCAGTATCTATCTTTATTCCATTTCCCAAAACACACAAAATCATTTCCAATACCTCAACAGGTCTACTAAATAGTTCTGGATATTCTTTTATAAAATAACTTATAATACGCCTCATAAATCCTCCTTAGTCTTTCTTTATTTTGTTGTTAAACCACATATATTGAATTTTAGATATATCTCTATCTGTTAAACCTGTATTACCATTTATTTTTACAACTCTATGCTGAGGAAGTACTTCAACTATATCATCTATATCATCATCTATTACAATATATTCTGTTATATCCTTATGTTTATCGAGATAATCTTTTATCTCAGTTCCTCTGTGCATATATTTTGGATACAAACTAACAGTTGTAAATCCTACAACTAAATCTTTTCTATAATTTCTAAAATATTTTCTAAAATATTTATTAAATAACTCTGGTGTCATAGTTAAACGCCATGTAGAAGATATGACTATTTTTATGTCTTCTTCTTGTAGCCAATTTAGTAATTTACAGAATGGATTTATATTGCCCCAGAAAATAATGTAGCATAACATGTTTTACCTAAATTATTTAACATTGGTAATGTCACCAAATCATCTCCAATAGAATTATTTACAACTCCATCCATATCTAAAAATAATACTTTCATAAAATCCTCTCCTTATTATAACAAAAAGTCTGGTACATTTCTTTTAGTCCACTTCATATTTATTTCACTATTTTTACTTTTATAATATTTTCTGTATTCCTTTATTACATTATCATAATTACATATTTTTATACTATCTACTACTGCTACAAATTTTCCAGTAGGTGTATTGTTTTTAAAGTTTGGTTTGATTAATCTTTTCATTACATCATAAGATTTATGATTTCCATGATTGTATCTATATTTATATTCTGTATTTAATGCTTCGACTAAATCAGTTAATATATCCCAATGAAAACCAGATTCCATTATCCATCTAACACAAGGATGATTTTTATGAGTTAGTTTATAAGGTGCTTTTATTCCATGTAAATGAGATACTGCACATAATATTTGAACTGACTCTAATATCATTTTAACTATGTGTTTGTCACAATAATACTCTGCATTCTTTTTCAAATTCTTATCTAATAAAAAAATGTTCATACATATAATCTCCTTTCTTTTTATTACATAGAAATTATAACATAAACATTTTTATAAGTCAATATTTTTATTTATTAAATTCTTCTAATTCTTGATTTAATTCATTTATACGGTCTTGATGAAGTTTTATTTCATTTTTTAATCTTTCAATTTTCAGATTTGTTAAATATTCATTTAATTGAGAAGGATTTATATCTCTTATAAAATTAAATAACATACATTCTTCATAATTTTCTATCCTAAACTCAACTTTAAATTCAACCCCAGTTTTATCATACTCATTTGAAAAATAGGGCTCAAAATAATCACAATGTTTACCACAACAATTAAATTCTTCATAATATCCATTATCTTCGGGTTTACATTCACAGTATCCGATATAGTGTTCATCATATTGTAAATATAAACTCCTTACATGGTGTCCATTTGAATATAAATTTAATTTTAAAGTTTCTGTTTGATTATAAGTATCTTTTTCAAATATATCCATTTCATTAATATTAATTTTTAATATATCAATATGGTCTATTGCTTCATTTTTAAAAATAGGGGTATCTATATTTTTTATTAAAAATAAAACTCTTACATAATCAAAATCATCTATATTTTCTTTATTTTTTAAATAAAAATCTAACAATTTATTATAACATTCTAATGTGCATATCATATATAATCACCTAAATTATAATTTTCTACTATTCCAGACTCTATTAAATATTTCATTACTTCTTGTACTTTTCTATGAGCTTGTAAATATGGTTTAAAATCTGGATTCGTTTTTAACCCAGCCTGATAATCATATGGTTGAAGGTAAGCTTCATCTAAGATGTCAATTGTAAAGTCTTTTGGGTTTTGTTTATTTATTGATAAATTAAATGTGACTATAAAGTTCTTTTTATCTATAATTATAGTACAATAATACCAAGTATCTTTACAATAATCAGTAAATCCTAATTCTCTCATTTTATTTTCTTCTAAAATATTAATTTTTATATTTGCATTAATATGATTTTCATTTAAGGGTACATCATAGTTTATTATTTTATTTTTCTCTTTAATATCAAAATACACTTTATATCCTCCTTTAATATCAAAATGTCTTAAAATATTACTTTAAATTTTATTTAAAAAATGTTGTTCAACACTTAATACCTATTATACATATGAAATTGAAAATAAATTAATTATTTTAAATTATTCGTTAATTTTAAACATATAATCATTGATACTAATAATTCAATTTTTAGTAAATTCATTTATATATTCATTTAACCATTTAACTAATCTAGTATCTTCTTTATACACTGCATAGTCATTAACTCCTACCTTGCTTTCTTTTCTGAACTGAAAACAACCTCCATTAATATTAGTTATATTGAATGGACACAAATCACAAACAATACTCCTACAAGCTCCATTTAATTCTATTATTTCTTTAGCTGACTCAATATAATCGTCTTTATGATTATTGATTAATATATGCTTAAAACTTATGACTCTTGAATCATCATCTCCAAGATTAAAATTGTATATATTTGTGTCATTAATTTCACAAGCTCCTAGAAATATATCATCAAATATATTATAATCTTTATAATGTTCTATATTCATTTCACAGTAAGATTCAGCTAATCTAAATTTAATACAATTATCCTCTTCTGTAGTTTCTGTTATAAGAATATACTTATTTTTTAAAATATTGTAGTTATAAAATGTATGTGTATATATTTCACTTTTATTCACCCAAACAGGAATTAAATCATTTAAATTTATTTTTATGTTCATATCTATTCCAGACACAAAATCATTTGGGTACAATATCGTTTGTTTAATTTTATCCAAATCTATTTCAATTTCATCCTCTATATAAAAAGATAATGCTGACATACCCTGTTTTTTAATCCATGTATCCACTAACTTTTGAGCTTGTATTAATTCTTCTCCATCTAAATCTACAACTTCATCTTGGTCTTCATACCCACTATCAACTATATTATTATATATTGAGTCTCTTATAGATAATTTGCATGTTATATCAAAGCCTACAGAATAAGCTTTTAATGAGTCAAAATAATCTTTACCCTCTAAACGTAATGATTGAATTAGGTAATGTTTAAGTTCAGATGTTTGAATAATTTCTCCACTATTTTCAATTCTAATATTATTAGTTATATAAATGTATTTTTTATTATAATCTTCAAATTCCATAATTTATCCTCCTTTATTTAATACTCAAACTAAACAATCTATCAATATCTGAGGGTTCATGTCCGTCATAAATTGGAGCTTTATCTAAAATTTTACACTCAAATAAATCCCAATATTTTAGTGAGTAATGATAACTATACTCCCCTTTTGGTGTTTCAATTCCTACAATAAAATACCCACCATCAAACATTGTTCCATCATGATGTAATTTGCTTTTCCAAGACTTATCTGAAAATGTTTTACATAAAACTGCAAACAAACACATCCTATGAAAATATAATTCTGACATAGAGTGGTAATTATCTTTTATATTACTTCCATCTCCATTCAACTTTTCATTAAAATATATTTCTTTAAAATTCATTATTATACTGCCCTCCAATATAATTCTGACATAGTAAGTACAAAATCTCCACAAACAGATACAACAGGGGTTTCTTGGATATGAAAACTATAATTGTGAGTAAAATGATTGTTATCTACTAATTGTTTATCTAATAACATTACATGTACTTCATCTACAATGAAATTATCTTTATCCTCTTCTGATAGTTTGTATTTATTTATTATTGCGTCTAAAAATTTTTCTTTTGTATTAAATATTAGTTTACTTCCTAAAATACCGTCAGAAGTATCTATAATACCATTATTTTCAAAATGTTTTATATTAATCATTTTTCCCTCCTTTAAAAAAATTATAAATAAATCTAGCATTGAACATTCCAATGCTAGATTTATATGTTACCAAACTTCTTCGCCTACAGGTTCACCCCAATCAAATTCAGTTGGTTTATAATCCCCAGAATAATCAGCAAAAAGTTCTATAATATTTTTTCTTTTAATCTATATCACCTCCATATTTATTTTATTTTATTTTATTTTATATTTTGAAAATAGATTGATTTTAGGAACGAATTACATATAGGAGGACTCTCACCTCTTTTTATTTTTTTTATCAATCTATTATCTTAATAATATTATATTGTAATTTTAAATATTTGTCAATATTTTATTTTTTATTTTTATTATTGGGTAAAAAATTTATAATAAATAATATTAAAAAACATAGAATTAAAACTGAATATCCTATCCAATAGTGCATTTTACATCTCCTTCATATTCTTTAATAAATCTTTTCAAATATTCTGTATATTTTACATAATCTGAATAAAAATATCTATCTTTTATTTTATATGTATTTAAAGTATGTTGGATTATAATTGGTTTAGAAATATATAAGGTATCTATTTCTTTCCAAATATCTTTATGTCCCACTACAATAAGCATAATAGCAGTTTCAACGCTATTCTTATGAACAAAATTTTGTTTAATTTCAAATGATATATTTTTTAGTTTAAATATACTCTCAGTAGCATTTATTTCATTATATAAGTCTATACATATTTTATAAAAATCTGAATATTCCATTTAATCCACCTCAAAATTTATTTTTCTTAATAATTTCACAGAAAAATCTAAGTAATTAGTTTCTATAACTGATATAATCCCATAAACTACACTGGAAGTATTATCTTTACTATTATCTAAAATATAATAATTACTTTCATCTAACTCAGAAAACAATTCTATATCTTCATCTATACCATTATTGCACTTTAAAATTTTTAAAAATTCTAATTTTAATATATCAATAGCTTCTTGAATTGTTTTATTTACTATAATATTACAACAACACATATTATCGTGTGATATTTCTAAATTACTAGCTATTACACAAAATGACTCTGTTTGCATCTTCTACCACCTCTTTTAATAATCTATTATAATTTTTATTACATTTTATATAAGAGTATAATCCTTTTACATCTTGAAATGTGTTAAATTTATTTAATTCATCTTTAAATTGTACTACATTATTTTTATATAAATGTAATTCATATACACCTTTTATACCCACATAATTTAAATCAAACTTTTTCATAGTATAAATTATATCTTTAAAATACTCGATATTATATCTTTTTTCTAACATATTAATCATATCCTCCCATTTCAAAAAATTTTCTATTATCATTCTCTTCATATTTATCACAATCACAATATCCTGCTATATGTACTCTTCCACAATATCCACAAACATTACAACTGTGTAACACAGGTAAATTCATAGAATATATAGTTTTATTTATATCTTCTAAACTACCTGTTGGCAACCCTTTATATTGTGTGTTAATTGTTTTATCCCAATTCCACAACACATCTTCAATTTTTTTATCGTAAACAGCTAATATATCTTCCTCAGTTAATATAAAATCTTCATCTGCACTACTAAAATCATTTGATGATATTAATATATGAATCATATTACTAATGTTATCATCACGATTAAACTTAAAAGAATTATCTGCTTCAATATCATTTCTAAAATCCCTTTGGTCTGTTAAATCTATTTTTCTGTCCATAATTTCTTCACTTTATTTGTTAGAGTTTTTAAAATAGGTTTTATTTTTTTAGGTTTAGAAGTGTTAATGAATACTTCATCTACACTTACAGTTTCAAATCCTGAATTAGTTTTTCTCAATTTATTTAACTCTGATATTAATTCCATCTGAGTATTAGGGTCAGATATTCTTTTTACTACATCTGTTCTACCTGTTTCAGCTAACTTATTTAGCATTTTTTCAAATGTTAAATCACAAAATTCATCTTCCCAATCTCCTAAAAAATAGTACCTATCTACTTTTGTTTTAGCATTTCTATCGCAGAAACATCCAAATAATATAGGGTCTTTATCTCTATCTTTCTGTTTAACTTTTCTTTCTTCCTTCCCTGTATAATCTGTAAATATAACGTAAAACTCTGAGAAAATATTTGAAGTTTTGCTTATTGTCTCCACGATATCATCAGGGATTATTCTAGTATAATTTTTTAATTCTACAATTTTTACTACATTAGAACCTACATGTTCAATAAATTGTGATATGTCATCATATGTAACATATTCATCAATTCCTAATTGAAGCAATTTATATTCCTTTTCATAATTTTCTATATGAAATTTCAATTTAGATAATAAAGCTGTTTGACCAGTTTTCATGACTTTTTCAACTTCTCCTAAAGCTAACTCATAATATGCTTTTAACTTATCTTCATTACATCTTTGTTTTTTATCTTTGATATAATTAAAAAATTCACTTGGTGTCATATTTTTACTTTCCATTATTTATTTCCTCCCATTTTGTATTAATTTTTGCACTTTTCAGCATAGATACAAACATTTCTTTTTCTTCATTTAATCTTGATTTTTGTCTATATGACTTCACTTTAAAAGATTGGACTGCACTTGGTTTGTTATTTATAAGTATATAGCCTATACATAATAACTCTATTGAAAATAAATTATCTGATAATAATTTAATTGGGTCTGATGTAGTTTTAGTTCTTAAAGCTATAAATCTTTTATTTTCAGGTATATTAAAATCTTCACAAAACTTTTTAAATCTTAATATTTCATTTTCAAAATCTTTTTCTATATGTTTATACACATTCATTTTTATAGTTATTCTCCTCCTTAAACACTAAAACATAATCTGTTAAAGAATTATTTATTATTACTAAATGTGAATTACACTTATCCCACAAAATTTTAGCTAAATCTAAGTCATCCTGAGAAGGTAATACATCAATTGCGTGAGTATGAATAATATATGTATTTTTCTTAACCAATTCAGGAGGTATTAGAACAGATGTTTTTGAACCCACAGATAATAAATTTATATTTGTCAGCTTACCATCTATCATTTCAGCAGTAAAAGCTAATTCATTATTTCCATATCTTATAATCTCTGTTCTTATTTTATTCAAATCATACTTATAAAATAAATTATCAATTTTGCTATGTAAAAAACTCAATTCTTTTGTATTAAAGTTAAGTACTTTACCATTTGACAAAGTTATTCTTTGATTTTTAAAATCTAAATTTTGTATTGTGAATATTTTATTATTGTATATTACATTTAATTTTGAAATATTATTTATCGAATCTATCATTTTTAATTTCCTCCAATTTATCTTCTATTCTTTTAACCCCTTTTAAAAAATAATCTTCTTCCATCTCTATTCCTATAAATTTTCTATTAGTATTTATACAAGCAATAGCTGTTGAGAATACGCCTGCTGTAAAATCTAATACAGTATCTCCTTCATTAGTATATGTTTTTATTAATTCCTCTAATAAAGCAACTGGTTTTTGAGTAGGGTGTAAATGCTCTTTTTGTTTATCACTAGCATAAGTCAAAATACTTCTTGGGAATCTGTCTGTTTCACCTCCTCCACTTATTTCTTTATTCATTTTACCATATAAAACTGTATTATTTTGAGTTTCAATATATTTTGTATAAGAATTTATAGGTTTATGTCCTTGCGTTTTTTGAGGATTATATACTGGCAATTTTTTATAAAATACTAATATATTTTCATGTGCTTTCATTGGCATACGATAAGCATTTAAATGTCCAGTTGCTTGAGTCTTTTCCCATATTATTTCATATTTTAGATGTTTTAAATTAGAAGCTCCTAATACTGCTGTAAATGGCATTTGAGAAAATAATAATACAGGCACTTTTGGATTCTTTTTCCAGAGATTATTTTCAATAACATCCCACATAAAATTTAAATCTACAGGTGTATCCCACTTACATCTTTTTAAAATACCATAAGGTAAATCAGTTAAAATCATATCAATTTTATCATTACTCATAATTTCTTCAATTATATCTTCAAATTTGCTTTTATATAATGTTATATCCTTATGTCCTATGTAATAACATAAATTATCCTTATTTCACCCAGTCAGCCCATTCGTAGTCGTTAATTGAATCTTTGATGTAATCCTTGGTAAGTTCCAGTGCAACAATTACGTTCAGACACCACTGCGAAGTAAAGTTTGTACTTATCCAGAACATTTCTTCAAGGTTTTCATTATTAAAGTAATTCTTGTAAACACCTATATCGAAATTATCTTTCTTGTCCTTGCCTGCCAAAGAATGAATAAGCACTTGCCATACTTGATATGCAAGCTCGGCATTATCCGTTTCTCTTGCCGCATATCCGCACAAAGCCGATGCCATATACGGATAAACAAATCCGTTGCCGGTCAAAAGACCGTTTGAAATTTTCTTTTTTTCCTCAACCGGTAAGAAGTAAAATTCGCCGTACTGAACAAGCATATCCTTAAATACTTCATCATCTAAAAGTTCAGCAAGTTCAAACCAAGTTTCGGGACCGCCCATACAAACGGCAAGGTGTGCACCGCCTGCGGCACTTTCGCCGATATATCCCAAATGACCCGTTTCGGGATCATATTCATAGTTTGAACCCGAAATCATACGCATAGGCGACTTTTTCAAATCATTGATTCCTGTAACAATCTTATCTCTGTAATGATTATCGCTATCTCTTTCCCAAGCCGTATACCAGTTTGAGCAATATGTTGACCAGTCCGGACCGCTTCTTGCATGAGTAGGAAGTTTCATTTCTTCTTTCTTATAGAAATATCTAAGCGGATCCATATTAAGCGTTGCATAGTCAGCATCCTTAACATCGTCCATTGCGTCACCTATTCTCGGATCAC